>Ga0307477_10000024_pt1 | contig 257209 bp, 250 predicted proteins | sample atmos_gasesECM2C_FD_203316 | JGI IMG/M metagenome (GOLD analysis project Ga0307477, IMG submission 203316) | Hardwood forest soil microbial communities from Morgan-Monroe State Forest, Indiana, United States - atmos_gasesECM2C_515 | ecosystem: Environmental > Terrestrial > Soil > Temperate...
CCCGGCACCATCCTCTACGCTGACGATCGGGAGCTTCGGGTGCAGCGCTCGAGGCCCTTCAAGCAGAGATGGCTCGTGGTGTTCGAAGGCGTCGGCGACATCGACGCCGCCGAGCAGATGAGGGACACGAAGCTGTTCGCACCTCCGATCTCGGATCCCGGCACGCTGTGGGTCCACGAGCTTGTCGGAGCGTCGGTGCGTTCGGTGTCCGGCGAGGATCTCGGGAGGGTGACCTCCGTGCTGGCCAACCCGGCGAGCGACTTGCTCGAGCTGGATCGGGGCGGGCTCATACCCGCTCGCTTCGTCGTCGAGCACGGCCCCGGCACGGTGGTGGTCGACGTGCCCCCGGGTTTGCTGGACTGATCCGGCCCGATGCGCATCTTCGTCTTCAGCATCTTCCCCGACCTGCTCGATCACTACTTCTCCGGCTCGCTCATCGGTCGGGCCAGGGAGGAGGGCCTGCTCGAGATCAGGATCTGCGACTTGCGAGCGGGGGCGGGCGACCCGAGGCGATCGGTGGACGACTCCCCCTACGGAGGGGGAGCGGGAATGGTCTTGGCCCCGGGTCCGCTCTTTGCCGCCGTCGAGGCTGTCGCACCGCCCAGGCCTCTCTATCTGCTGGCACCCGGCGGTAGGCGGCTCGACCAGGGGCTGGTCGGAGAGCTTGCGGCCCTCGCGCATTCGGGATCGGGAGGGTTCTCGCTGCTGTGCGGCAGGTACGAAGGGGTCGACCAGCGCGTGGCCGACCATCTGGTCGACGGCGAGATCTCGATCGGCGACTACGTCTTGGCGGGGGGGGAGGCTGCGGCGTGCGTCGTGGCGGAGGCTGTGGCCCGGCTCGTGCCGGGGGTGATGGGCAACGAGGACTCGCCGGCCGACGAGAGCTTCGCGTCGGGGCTCCTCGAGTACCCCCAGTACACCCGGCCGGGCGTTTTCCGGGGCTGGCCGGTGCCCGAAGTGCTGCTGAGTGGCGACCACGGGCGCATCTCACGCTGGCGGCGGGCGATGGCCCTTCGCCGCACCCAAGAGCTGCGCCCGGACCTGATCGAGGCCAGAGGGAGCTTGAGCGACGAGGAGAAGGCTCTCCTCGAGGAGCTCGGGGAGTAGCCCCAGCGGGCGGCTATCCTGGCTCGTCCGGCACCGAGCCGGTCGTCCGGATGGTCGCCGCGCGGTGCGACCGAGCGGTGAGCACCGAGGCCCGAAGGGACGCGCGCAATGAACCCCACCGACATCGTCGACCGGGAGAACCTGAGAGACGACGTCCCGGACTTCGCCCCTGGGGACACCTTGAAGGTCCACGTGCGCGTGGTCGAAGGCAGTCGCCAGCGCGATCAGGTCTTCCAGGGAGCGGTCATAAGGAGGCAGGGTTCGGGCGCCCGGGAGACGTTCACCGTCCGCAAGTTGAGCTTGGGGGTGGGGGTGGAGAGGACCTTCCCGGTGCACTCCCCGGTGCTCTCGAAGATCGAGGTCGTCACCCGTGGTGACGTACGCCGCGCCAAGCTGTACTACTTGCGAGGTCGGGTAGGCAAAGCCGCCAAGATTAAGGAGAAGCGGGCCGCGCGCCCCTAGGTCCGGCGGATGGGTCCATCTTTGCTCAGCTCGCCCCCAGGATCGTGCAGCTGCAGGCGATGAGCGAAGAGGATCTCGAACGCTACGAGGCCGAGATCGAGCTGGCGCTCGTGCAGGAGTACCGCACTGTGCTGCCGCTGTTCCGCTACGTAGTCGAGACCGACCGCCGCTTCTACCTCACCAATGAAGTGAAGGTGACCGTGCGCGACTCCTCGGCTCCGACGTGCATCGAGCTCGAGCTCGACGACGCCTGGGTCTGGGACATGTACCGACCTGCGCGTTTCGTCTCCAACGTTCGGGTGATCACGTTTCGCGACGTGAACGTGGAACGCCTGCCCGAGCGCGACACCACCATGCCGTGACTCCCAAGCCCGCCAGGCTCCCAGGACGCGCGGAGGGGCGCCGGGCGCTGGGCTCGCGCGGCGAGCAGGCGGCTGCAGCCTGGTACCGCGATGCCGGCTACCAGCTGCTGTCCGCCAACTGGCGCTGCCCGGAGGGGGAGCTGGACCTGGTGCTCTCCGGGCCCGACGGCGAGCCGATCGTCTTCTGCGAGGTGAAGACCCGCACCACGGCCCGCTTCGGCACTGGTTTCGAAGCGGTCACCGCGGCCAAGCAGCGTCGTCTGCGCCTGCTCGCCACCCGCTGGCTCGCGGATCAGCGTCGTCGCGGGGCGATCGGAAGGACCGGGACGAGGGTCGTGCCTCGAGTGCGCTTCGACGTTGCCTCGGTCACCCCCGGCCGCGGAGGCGAGATGTCGGTAGAGGTGATGGAGGGGGCGTTCTGAGCGGCTGCATCCTCGGGGCACTCGAGCCAGGTGCGCTCCGCGTGCGAATTGGGGCAGGCCCAGGTGCCGCCCTAGGGTTTGGGCGGTGAGCACCGAGACGATCCTCGTAAAGCGCGACCAGGGAGTGGTGAGCGTCACCCTCAACCGCCCCGAGCGCAAGAACGCCGCAAACGGCCTCATGTGGAAAGAGCTCTGCGACCTATTCGGCGAGGTGGCCCACGCCCGAGCGGACCGGGTGCTCGTAATCACAGGCGCGGGGGACGCCTTCTGCTCGGGGGCGGACATCGCGGACCCTAACGGGGTGAGCGGAGATCCCGAGGACCCGCACCTGGTACGCATGCGCTTCCTCGGCGAGGTCATGCTCGCCCTCCACGAGCTGCCCAAGCCGACGATCGCCAAGGTCAACGGGATCGCGGCCGGAGCGGGGCTCAGCCTGGCGCTCGGGTGCGATCTGGTGGTGGCGGCACAGAGCGCCCGCTTCTCGGAGATCTTCGCTCGGCGCGGTCTCTCCGTCGACGGCGGGTCGTCGTGGTTTCTCCCTCGGCTCGTGGGCCTCCACCGGGCGAAGGAGCTCGCCTACTTCGCAGACATCCTCTCCGCCGAGCAGGCCGCTTCCTTCGGCCTCGTCAATCGTGTCGTCCCCGACAACGAGCTCGACGATCTCGTCGACACCTGGGCGCGTCGGCTCGCCGAGGGACCGCCGATCGCGCTGTCGATGACGAAGAAGCTCTTGAACAATTCCATGAACGTCACCATGGCCGAGGCGCTCGAGGACGAGGCTCGTTGCCAGACCGTGAACTTCTTCACCGCCGACACGGCCGAGGCCATGCGGGCATTCGCGGAGAAGCGCGACCCGCGCTTCGAAGGCCGCTGAGACTCGGCCTTCAGGCAGATCGCGCGGCGGCTTCGAGCACCCTCCCTGCCGCCAGCAGAGCCTCCTCGCCATAGCTGGGCGCGATCAGCTGGACGCTCGCGGGAAGCGGCCCGCCCGTCGGCACCGGGATGGCAAGAGCGGGTACCCCCGCCAGGTTCGCGGGCAGTGTGCACCTCGCCATGAGGAGGTCGACTCCCTCTTCGAGGAGCGGAGGAAGGATCGTGAGGGTTGGGGTGACCACGATCTCCACGTCTGTGAAGATCTGGTCGAGGCGGCTGCGCCATCGCTCCTGGGTCGCGCGTAGCGGGGCCAGTGTGTCCTCACCCAGGTCGCGGCCCATCTCGAGGCGCTCCAGCACGTCCTTGCCGATCTTCTCCGGGTAGCGCTCTACGAGCTCGCGGTCGGTGTCGAAGGCTTCCGCCAGGAGTAGTAGCCCCGCAGCGACGTTCAGCTCGTCCCAGTCGCCGACCTCGAGGTCCACCGTCTCCCACTCGCAGGTACCCAGCGCGCGGTCCACGGCGGCGTCGACGACCGGATCACACTCGACTCGGATCCGCCCAGCGCGCGTCGGTGCGGTCGCTGCGACCTCGAAGCCTGGCTCGAGCAGCTGCATGCCCTTCACCAATCCCTCCACGTCGCGCGCCATCGGCCCGATGGTGTCGAAGCTCGGTGACACCGGCCACACCCCGCCGAGGGGGACCCGGCCCCACGTAGTCTTGAGCCCGGCCGTTCCGCAGCACGCCGACGGGATCCGGATCGAGCCGCCTGTGTCGCTTCCGTAGGCGATGTCAGCCTCTTCGGTCGCGACTGCCACGGCCGAGCCACTAGACGAGCCCCCCGGGACGCGACGGGGGTCGAGGGGGTTGACGGGCGTGCCGAACCACGGGTTCACACCCGTCACTCCCAGCGCTAGCTCGTGGAGGTTGGTCCTGCCGACGATCCTCGTTCCAGCGGCGCGCGCGCCGGCGAGACAGGCGGCATCGCTCGTCGCAGGCTCGGCGCCGTCCGCCACGGCGCGGCATCCCGCCGTCGTGGGCACGCCCTTCATGTCGACGAGGTCTTTGACCGCCAGCCGCAGCCCGGCCCCGCTCGTGTCGAACCGGGTGATGAAGGTGCTCACAGAAGCCGAAGATACCCGCCCACAGTTCGGCCGGTGCGGTGTCACACCCGCCTTCTAAGGTCACACCCAGCGCCTCGAGCGGCCGGCGCCAACGGCCCTCCTTCCTCTCCGATGTGCCCGGCACATGCCGGAGCACCGCCGAACGAGCCAGCCGTGATCGCGTCCATATCCTCAGCCATTCTCCACGGGGTCGAAGGACGTCCCGTCTCCGTCGAAGTGCACGCCTCGGAGCAGGGCCTCCCGGGCTTCATGATCGTCGGGCTTCCCGATGCGGCGGTGCGCGAGTCGCGCGACCGGGTACGCGCGGCACTGCTGTCGAGCGGCTTCGAGTGGCCGCAGAGACGGATGACGGTCAATCTCGCCCCCTCGGGTATCAAGAAGGGAGGGGTGTGGCTCGACCTGCCGATGGCAGTCGGAGTGCTCGTCGCTTCGGAGCAGCTGCCGGTTAGGTGCGCGAATGGCAAGGCGTTCGTAGGGGAGCTCGGCCTCGACGGGGCGCTGCGGCAGGTGCCCGGTATCGTGCCGCTAGCCGCCGTCCTCTCCGATCGTGATGTGGTCGTGCCGAGCTCGTGCGCGGCCGAGGCGGCGCTGGTGGCGGGGGGCAAGATCCGCGCAGCGTCTGGTCTTGCAGAGCTCGTGGAGGCACTCCAAGAGCGCACCCCGTGGGACAAGGTCGTGCACGGCGAGCGCGCCGCTCCACTGCCACAGCTCGACCTGAGTGACGTGCGCGGTCAGCTCGCAGGCCGCCGCGCTCTCGAGGTGGCGGCCGCCGGGGAGCACCATCTGCTACTCGTCGGGCCGCCCGGATCGGGCAAGACCATGCTCGCCACCAGGCTGCCGGGGCTGCTCCCGCCGCTCGGGCCTAAAGAGGCGCTAGAGGTGATGCAGGCCTGGTCCGCTGCCGGTCTGCGCGTGCCGGGCGGGGGGTTTCCCGAGCGCCCTCCGTTTCGCGCGCCTCACCACGGGGCGACCGAGGTGGCTCTGGTGGGAGGCGGCACCGCGTGGCTACGACCAGGTGAGGTCAGCTTGTCCCACTGCGGCGTGCTCTTCCTGGACGAGCTCGGGGAGTTTCCTGCCACCGTTCTCGACAGCCTCCGCCAGCCGCTCGAGGAAGGGGTGGTGCACGTGAGCAGAGCTCGCTCGTCCGCCGATCTGCCCGCGAGGTTCCTACTCATCGGCGCGATGAACCCGTGCCCGTGCGGTGAAGGGTCGGTGGCGGGAGCCTGCCGCTGCAGCGACCGCGATCGCGCGCGCTACACGCGCCGGCTCTCGGGGCCTCTGCTCGACAGGTTCGACCTCGCCGTCTCGCTGTCGCGTCCCGACGTGGAGGACCTCGTGACCGGTTCGCCGGGAGAGCCGTCCGAGGCGGCGGCCGAGAGGGTGAGCTTCGCCAGGCTCGAAGCTGCCGCCAGGGGCGTGCGATGCAACTCGGAGCTGCCCATGTCCTCGCTCGAGGAGCTTGTCCCGCTAACCCCCGAGGCCGCGGCGCTCTTGGAGAGGAGGCTTCGATCCGGCGTGCTCTCGGCACGTGGGTTTCATCGTCTGAGGCGCGTGGCGCGCACGATCGCCGACCTCGACCGTGCAGGGCCGGTAGTGGGAGAGCGCCAGGTCGCAGAGTCGCTGTCGCTCAGAGAGGCCCGCGCGACCCTGCTCGTGGAGGCTCGAACGTGATCGACGGGTGCGCTGGAGGGCAGGGTCCCGAGCCGCTGCGGTGCGACGATGCCAGGTACGCCGCAGCGCTTGCGTGCCTGGGCGCAGGCCCGAAGCGTTTGAGGGAGTTCCTCGACGATCTCGGGCCCGAAGAGGCTTGGGGGGCGCTCGGGGCGGGGCGCCACCGGGCGGATCCTCGCGGTGAGTACCGCGCCAAGGTTCGAGACGCCCTGGTCGATCAGGTGACCCGGGCCTGCGAGATGAGCCGCGTGTCCGTGCTCGTGCGAGGGTCGTCCGGCTACCCCCGCGACCTCGTCGAGGACCACGAGGCGCCTGCAGTGCTATTCGCCCGGGGGGACGCTTCTTGTTGCAACGGTCGCTCTCGCGTGAGCATCGTGGGGACTCGCTCGGCCACCCCCTACGGGCTCGGGGTCGCGTCCGAGCTGGGCGCAGGGCTCGCCGAGGCGGGAGTGGTGGTGGTCTCCGGCCTGGCCGCGGGCATCGACACCGCAGCTCACAGCGGCGCTCTCGGCGCGCGAGGAGCACCCGCTCTCGGGGTGCTCGGCACCGCCCACGACACGTCGCGGCCCCGCTCACAGGCCTTCCTCGCTCGCGACTTGGCCTCGCACGGAGCCGTGGTCTCCGAGATCCCTCCCGGTACGGCAGGCTCCCCGGCGTGGTGGTTCGTGGTGCGCAACAGGGTGATGGCGGCGCTGGCTCACGTCGTGGTCGTGGTCGAATGCCACGCGAAGGGCGGTGCGCTGCACACCGTGAAGGCCGCGGCTTGTCGAGGGGTCGCGGTCGCGGCGGTGCCCGGGTCGGTGCGGAGTGCGGCCTCGGCCGGCACCAACGCTCTCCTCGTAGACGGCGCGGCTCCCGTACGCGACACCGGCGACGTCCTCTCGCTCCTCGAGCTCGAGATCGCGGCGCTGCCGGGGATCTCGAGGCCGCAGCCCCGGCAAGGGAGCGGGGCACGTCCCCGGAAAGGCGGGCGCCGCCAGGCCCCCAACCCGGTAGCCGCGAAGGTCCTGCGAGCGCTCGACCACGATCCGGCTTCCCTCGACACCGTCGTGCGGCGCTGCGGGCTGTCGTTGGGTGAGACAGCGCTCGCGCTCGAGCAGCTGGCCGACGCGGAGCAGGCGGTGATCGAGCGAGGATGGTGGTCGCGCCCACGCAGCTAAGGTCGCGGCCCTGTGCCGAGCACGTCAGCATCCGGCGAGCAGAAGCCGCGGATCGAGCCCCTGGCCGAGGACGAGTGGGATGACGTGCTGCGCGCGCTCGTCTCGCGCTTCCCGAGCGGGGCAGACCGACCTCTGAACATCTTCACGACGCTCGGGCGCCATCCGACGCTGTTCCGCAAGTGGCTGGGGTTCGGCGGCGCCTTGCTAGACGGCAGGATCGGCTCGAGGCAAAGAGAGCTGCTCATCCTGCGCACAGCTCACAACTGCTCGAGCGAGTACGAATGGGCACAGCACGTGCCCTTGGCGCGAGCAGCCGGCGTCGAGGAAGCCGAGATCGCGGCGCTGCGGAGCCCCCTTGGTCCGGAGACGTTCGAGAGCAGCGAGCTCGCCATGCTGAGCGCTGCAGACGAGATCCACGCCGAGGGCACCATCGCCGACCCGACATGGGAGGCCTTGGCCGTGGAGCTCGACGACGCCTCCCTCATCGAGCTCGTGATGCTCGTCGGGCAGTACCACCACGTGGCGACCATCGTGCGCACGCTTCGGATCCAGCTCGAGACCTGACCGTGCCCGGTGGGAGGGCCGATCGGGAATAGAACCTATTTGGACAATGTTCAATCACGCGTGGTGTTCGGAGAGGGGCATAGCGAGCTCCTAGAGGCGGTGGCAGGCGGTTTGCGCAGCGGCGGGCACCGGGTGACCCGTGGCCGGCTGGCGGTCTATGAAGCCCTCGAGGCGCTCGGCGGGCACAGGAGCGCGGACGAGGTCCATGCGGCGCTCACCGCTCGAGGAGAGCACCTGTCGCGCTCGAGCGTCTACAACACGCTCGAGGTCCTCACCCGCAGCGGGTTGGTGATGGCGGCCGACGCCGGACCGGGGCGCGCCTTGTACGAGGCAGGCGACCTCTGGCACCACCACGCGGTTTGCAGGGTATGTGGGCAGGTGAGCGACATCGAGTGCGTAGTAGGGGCCAAGCCCTGCCTCGAGGCCTCCGGGGAGTGGGGGGAGGTCGACGAGGCCCAGGTCATATTCCGCGGCGTCTGCCGGAGCTGCCTCGGCGCCGTGCGCCGGGGGAGATCACCCATAGAGACACAAGCCGCGGCACCGAAGCGGACTTCGGCGTCCGGCACGACAAAGAAAAGGAGGAGCTGACTAATGCTCACTATCGGAGACCAGTTCCCAGACTTCGACCTCGCAGCGGTCGTCGGAGCCCGCGACCCTCATATCGACCGCGTCCGTCGCGAGGACTACGAGGGCAAGTGGTTGGTGGTGTTCTTCTGGCCGAAGGACTTCACCTTCGTCTGCCCGACCGAGATCGCCGGATTCGCCAAGGCAGAGCCGCGCTTCTCGGAGCTCGGTGCCTCGATCCTGGGCGCCAGCATCGACAACGAGTACGTGCACCTTGCTTGGCGCGCGCAGCATCCCCACCTCCGCACGCTTCCGTTCCCTATGGCATCAGACCTCAAGCGCGAGCTCGTACACGATCTCGGCATCCTCGACAAGGACGAGGGTGTGGCGCTGCGCGCCACCTTTATCGTCGACCCGGAGGGTGTGATCCGTTTCGTGTCGGTGTACGACCTCGATACCGGGCGCAGCGTGGACGAGGTGCTGCGCACCCTCGAGGCGCTCCAGACCGGCGGCCTGACGGCCTGCGGTTGGGAGCACGGGCAAGAGACCCTGCTCGCCTCCTGAGCCTCGGTCGGTGCACGTCGTAGTGGACGGCATGAACGTCATCGGGGCCCGCCCCGACGGCTGGTGGCGCGACCGCGCCGCGGCTCGCCGTTCGCTCGTCGGGCGGCTCGGCGCTCTGGCCGAGGGTCCCGACTCGGTCACCGCCGTGTTCGACGGTCGTGCCGCTCCCGGGGAAGTAGAGGCTGCCCGGACCGCAGGGATCACTGTTTCGTTCGCACCGGGCGGGCCCAACGCGGCCGACCGCGCCATCGTCGAGCTGGTCGCGCGGTCTGCGGCGTCCTCAGCGGGGGTGAGAGACATCACCGTCGTCACGTCGGATGCGAACTTGGCGCAGCAGGTTCGTGGCCTTGGAGCCCACGTGGAGGGAGCCGGCGCGTTCCGGGCGCGGCTCGATAGCTTGATGCCATGAGCAAGCTGACGCGCTTCGGGCTGCAGATCCCGAGCTTCACCTACCCGGATCGTCAAGGCGGGCTCTTCGACCAGATAGTGGCGATTGCGAGCACGGCTGAGACCTCGGGGTTCGACTCGCTGTGGGTGATGGACCACTTCTTCCAGATACCGAACGTGGGCGGCATCGAGGAGCCGATGTTCGAGGCTTACACGTTGCTCGGAGGTCTCGCCGCTCGTACCAGCCGAGCGCGGCTCGGGACGATGGTGACCGGCGTGACCTACCGCAACCCTGCCCTGCTCGCCAAGCAGGTGACGGCCGTCGACGTGCTCTCTGGCGGCCGGGCGGTGCTGGGGATCGGCGCAGCCTGGTTCGACCGCGAGCACCAGGGTCTCGGTTTTGCCTTCCCACCGCTTGCGGAGCGGTTCGGGCGTCTCGAAGAGGCGTTGCGGATCTGTCGCGCGATGTTCACCGAGGACGCGCCGAGCTTCGAGGGTCGCTACTACAGCATCCACGAAGCGGTAAACAAGCCAGGGCCGGTGAAAGCGGGCGGCCCCCCGATCCTGGTGGGCGGTGGTGGCGAGCGTCGCACGCTGAGGCTGGTCGCCGAGCACGCGGATGCATGCAACGTCTTCGGCGACGCCGGCACGGTCAAGCACAAGATGGAAGTGCTCGACCGCCACTGCGAGGCGATCGGCCGTGACCCGGCCACGATCACCAAGACCCGCCTCGGGACCCTGGTGATCGCCGACACCTCCGAGCGCGCCGAGCGACGTCTAGGTGAGCTCGCCTGGCGGAGGGGGCAGGACCCGGAGTTCTTACGCCCTACGGTCACCGCCGGGGACCCCGACAGCGTCCTCGAGCAGGTCGGAGCCTTCTTCGAGGCGGGGTTGGACGGGCTCGTGTTCACCATGCCCGACGCTCACGAGCTCGACTCCGTGGCTCTCGCCGGCGCCACGCTGACCGGGGCATTCGGCGGCCTGGAGCTCGCCGGCTGAGCGCCCGAGGGACCACGAGCGTGTCTCTCGCTCTCTCGCGCTCGCACCACACGAGGCCCACGCCGTGGCCGTTCCCCACCCGTGGCCTCCCCCCACCGCCGGCTCGCCTCCTCCGCCTCGTGGGCCTCGGGTATCGGCGCGCTGGTGCTCGCCCTGCTGTACGGCTCACCGGCGGCCGCCTCAGGGTCGGCGGCAGGCTCGTCCGCGCCAACTTCCGAGGCGGCGGCAAGCTCGCCCGGTGTGGCGGCGGGGCCAGTGACCGTCTCCGTCGATGCGACCCACGCGGTGGGGGCCATCGACAAGCAGCTTCTCGGGGTGGACGGTCCTGGCCCGTCCAGCGCCACTACGGCGATCAAGGCGCTCGGCCTGCAGTGGGTGCGCACCGACGTCTCGTTCGAGAGCTCCTTCGACTGCGCCACGAGGACCTGGGACCCGAGCTCGCTCGACGCCAGGGTGCACCAGATATTCGAAGAGGGTGCCCAGCCGTTGCTGATCGTGGACTACACACCTTCGTGCCTCGCTCCGTTCTCTGAGGTTCCCTCTGAAGGAAGCGTCAACTACGAGCCTCCCGACGTGGGCACGCAGCCGGACGGCACGAGCGACGAGGCGATCTGGGACGCGCTCGTGCGAGAGATGGCGCTGCACGAGATCGGCGAGGGTGTACGCGCCTTCGAGATCTGGAACGAGCCCGACGGGACCTTCTGGTACGGGGGACTCCCGGGCTACCTCCACCTCTACCAGGACACGGCGACGGTCCTGGCGCAGGCTGCGGCGTCCGAGGCTGTACGCATCGAGGTAGGAGGGCCAGCACTGTTCTTCGCCGACGCAGCGTGGATCGAGCCGTTCCTGGCCTACGTGTCGGCCAACGGTCTGCCGCTCGGCTTCCTGTCGTGGCACTACTACGGCGACTACCCGTTGCTCGGCCCCGACGGCCCCATACCGATGCCCCCGACCGGGACGCCTCCGGTGTGGTACTACCCGGCGCTCCGCGCTCAGACCTTCGGAGAAGAGGTCACTCAGGTACGCGCTGAGCTCGCTTCCTTCCCGAGCCTCCATCCCAAGCTCTGGATCGACGAGTGGAACGTCGACGCAGGCTACGACGCCCGCCAGTCCGGGCCGTACGACGCGGCCTTCGCGGCCGCTGTGCTCGACTCGGTGCAGAGCGCGGGTCTGGACCGCATGGCGTTCTTCGACGTGTCGGACTCTGCGACAGACCCCCGGGGCAACTGGGGCCTGCTCACTTCCTCGCTCGCGCTCAAGCCTGTCTACGAGACCTTCGCCTACTGGCACGCCCTCGGCCCGAACATCCTGTCCCTCCAAGTGGAGCCGGACCAGTCGGCCTCCGATCCCACAGGGCGGGTGGGTGCAGTTGGCGCCATAGCACCAGACGGGACCGTCACCGTCCTCGTCTACGACTTCGCCCCTTACGACCCCACGGGGAATTACGGCACCAGCGTGGCCAACCCCTACGGCCATTCCATAGACCTCGTGTTCCGCGGCCTTCGCCACGGTACCTACTTCTGGAGACGCGCCCTCGTGGACGGCGCCCACGACGGGGGAGTCGTGGCGGGCGGAATGCTGAGGGGCCCGTCGGGCGAGCTGTCGTTCGGCCTGGCGGGCGAGGGGGTCACGCTCCTCGAGATGAGACCGGCCCGCTGACCCGCCCCGTATCGTGCGCGAAGGACGTGGGCAGGGCCTGGCGAGGCCGCGGCCCACGTTACGGTGGGGTGGAGCCGAGCCTGGGAGCGGTCCTCGGCCGGGATCCTTCCTAAGGCCGTACGAGGGAGCCAGCTGGTGAGCAGCACTCGCGTGGAGACCGACTCGATGGGACCGATCGACGTCCCCGCCGACAAGTACTGGGGAGCCCAGACCCAGCGCTCGCTCGTCCACTTCCCGATAGGCGACGACACGATGCCGCGGCCGCTTCTGCGCGCCATCGGCATCTTGAAGGAGGCCTCCGCCCTCACCAACGCAGAGCTCGGAAAGCTCGACGCTCGCCTCGCAGAGTTGATCGTCGAGGCCGCGCGTGAGGTCGCCGACGGTACGCTCGACGATCAATTCCCGTTGCGTATCTGGCAGACCGGCAGCGGCACACAGACCAACATGAACGCCAACGAGGTGATCGCCAACCGAGCGATAGAGCTGTCGGGTGGCCAGCTCGGCTCGAAGACGCCGGTGCACCCCAACGACCACGTGAACATGTCGCAGTCCTCCAACGACACGTTTCCCACGGCGATGCACGTTGCGGTCGCAGAGCAGCTGACCTCGGCCCTGCTCCCCGCGGTGCGTGCCCTGCGCGAGGCGCTCGAGGCGAAGGCAGAAGCGTTCTCAGCAATAGTGAAGATCGGCCGCACGCACCTGATGGACGCGGTGCCTCTCACCCTCGGGCAGGAGCTGTCCGGATACGTCGCGCAGCTCGACGCCGACATCGGGCGCATACAGGCCAGCCTCCCTGGGCTCTACGAGCTGGCGCTCGGGGGGACCGCGGTCGGGACGGGACTGAACACGCACCCCGAGTTCGGGGCTCGGGTCGCCGCCCACATATCGGGGCTCACGGGGCTGCCGTTCGTGTCGGCGCCGAACAAGTTCGCGGCGCTGGCGGCGCACGACGCACTGGTGCACGCGAGCGGCGTCCTTCGCACGCTGGCGGTCTCGCTCACCAAGATCGCCGACGACGTGCGGTGGCTCGCCTCGGGACCCCGTAGCGGCCTCGGAGAGCTGGTGCTGCCGCCCAACGAGCCGGGGTCCTCGATCATGCCGGGCAAGGTCAACCCGACCCAGTGCGAGGCGATGATGATGGTCTGTATCCAGGTCATGGGTAACGACGCCGCGGTGGCAGTGGCAGGGAGCCGGGGGAACCTCGAGCTCAACGTGTGCAAGCCGGTCATCGCCCACAACGTGCTGCACTCGATCCGGCTGCTCGCGGACTCTTGCGGGACGTTCAGGGAGTTCTGCGTGGAGGGTATGGAGCCCGATCTCGAACGGATACACGAGCACCTAGTCAGCTCGCTCATGCTCGTCACCGCTCTCAACCCGTCCATCGGCTACGACAAAGCGGCCGAGGTTGCCAAGAAGGCCCATGCCGAGCGCATCACGCTGAGAGAGGCCGCTTTGTCGCTGGGTTACCTCACCGGTGAGGAGTTCGACCGTGCGGTCCGTCCGCAGGACATGACCCATCCCTGACCCAGCTCGAGCCCGGCCTCGAGGTTGGGCGAGCCAGTAGCCTGAGCGCCGTGGACGTGCTCGATCCGGCGGAGGTGGACGCTGCGCTCGGCGATCTCGAATGGGCACGCGAAGGATCCGAGCTCGTGAAGGTCCACTCGGGCAAGGACTTCGCCGCGTCGCTCTCGTACGTGAACGCGGTGGGGGCGCTTGCCGAGGAGATGAACCATCATCCGGACATCGACGTCCGCTGGAACAAGGTGACCCTCAGGCTCTCGACCCACTCGGCAGGTGGGATCACCAGTGCGGACCTCGAGCTTGCGAGGCGCATCGACGTCGTGTCCTGAGTAACCCGGGGAGCCGTGCGCCGGTCTGCGCGACCAGCGCGCCGAGGGAATCCTCAGGCGATCGGCAGGTCCCAGATCGGGAACCAGCTCGACAGGTCCCCCTCGATGGGCAGGTCGGTTCCGAGGATGCTGCGCAGTCGAAGCTCGAGCTCTGTGTCGCGCTGCTCCTTGCCGCTCGGGGCGAACGGGTAGAACGTGCCGCGCTTCGCCAGGTAGACGAGGTACACCGGGCGGTCTACGGCCACGGTGGCATCCCCCGAGGGCGGCTCGTCCTCGAGCGCGACGGGAGCGCCGGCCTCGGAGCCGGAGTCGGGACCTGGGCTCTGGCCCGGGCCGAAGCCGAACACCGAGCACAGCAGCTGGGTGCTCCAGCCGGCGTCCTCGAGCGAGGAGTGCACCATGTGCACCCGCGTCACGAGGTCGTCGATCTCGCCCCCCTCCACGAGTATCCAGCGGTAACCGAAGCTGTCTCCCACATGTCGGACGGTGAGCTTGGAAGCCCCCCCGGCGCCCCCGCTCGCGCCGGCGCCCGCGGGGGCCTGCGCATCTCCGGGCTGGGGCTCGTCGGGCATGGCGAGCAGCTGCTCCACCTGGGCCTGCATCTCGGCGAAGGGCTGGCCTGCCGGCGGCTTGAAGCACACGCCGGCTCTGCGGGTGGGCAGCAGACCCGCCGACACCTGGAGGGTGACCGCGGCGCCAGGCAGGGCGAAGAGGTTGTCGAGGTTCGCTCGTACGGGCTTGGTCCTCCCGAGGAGCGTGTCGAAGAGTCCCATCGAAAATCCCCGAGCCAGACCGGTCGCGAGTCCCGCAGCCGCGCCGCTCAGGCCTGGTTCATCTCGGCTTCGAGCTTCGCGAGCTGGTCGAGACGCTTCTTGAGCGGTGGGTGGGTGGAGAACAGCGACGAGAGGCTCGCGCCCTGGGCGATCGCGGGCGTGAAGTAGAAGGCATTGAAGTGCTCGGCCGAACGCAGGTCGCGCGTTGGGATGCGGCTCATCTCGCCCGTCACCTTGATGAGCGCTGATGCCAGCAGCGAGGGCCTGCCGATGAGGATCGCGCCCGAGCGGTCCGCCGCGAGCTCGCGATATCGCGACAGGGCCATGGTGAGCAGGAAGCTGATGGCGTAGACGATGGCGGAGACCAACAGCACGGCCATCTCTATGAGGACGATCTGGCCGCCGCTCTGGTTGTTGCGGCCGCCGCCCCCGCCGCCGAAGCCGCCGAACAGGCCCGCATAGAGCATCACCCTGGTGAGCAACCCGGCGATCATGCCGAGGAAGCTCGCAATGGTCATCACGGCCACGTCGCGATGGGCCACGTGGGACAGCTCGTGCGCCAGCACCGCCTCGAGCTCGGGTTCCTCCAGGCGGCGAAGAATCCCACGCGTCGCGCACACCACGGCATTGGACGGGTTGCGCCCGGTGGCGAAGGCATTGGGCATGTCCACCTCAGCGATCGCCACGCGCGGCTTCTTCATGTCGGCGAGGGCGCAGAGCCTGTCCACTACACCGTGGAGCTCCGGCTCTTGTTGCGGGGTGACTATGTGCCCGTGCATACCCCAGAGAGCGATCTTGTCCGAGAACCAGTACTGACAGAAAGCGACGACCAAGGCGATCAGGACGATGAAGACGATGCCGCTGCTCGTGCGCCCGAGGGGCGACGCGAACAGGACTCCGATCACCGCCGCGTACAGGACGACGATGAAGAAGCCCGTCAAGAACATACGGGCGGTCAGCCCACGGTCGGCAGGGATCCGGCGGGAGATCGCCATCAGGAGTTCGCCTCTCGGTCGTTGCTCGGCAGGTGGTTCTGGGCGCCCGAGGGCTCGGGCGCCTGTGCGGGAGGTGGCTGCTGTGGGTTGGCGACCTCGCTGGCCGCGGGCAGGCCGGCCGGGGGCGCCGAAGCAGTGGCCAGCTCGCCTTTGAGCATCGCGAGCTCGGACTCCACTTGCGAGGTGGCGGCCACCTTGTCGAGTTGCGCCTGGATGTCGTCGGTGCTGGAGGTCAGGTCGGTGAGCGCCCCCGAAGCGAGCAGCTCGTCCACTGCTCCCGCTCGTGCCTGCATCTCGGCGATCTTGTCCTGGGCCCGCTGCATGGTCGTCCCTGCGTCGCTCATCGAGGATGAGATCCCAGCGGTCGCCTCTCCGATCCTGCTCGAAGCCTCTGCCGCGGTGTAGCTCGCCTTCAGGGTCTCCTTCTTGGTCCTGAACGCGGCCACTTGCGTCTGGAGATGCTGCGAGGTGGCGATCAGCTTCTGCTCCTGGGCCGCGATCTGCTCGTGCTGGCCCTCGAGGTCGGTGAGCTCCTGGGCGATGGCGGAGCGACGGGTGAGGGCCTCGCGGGCCAGGTCCTCGCGGTTCTGCCCCAGGGCTTGGCGGGCCTGGTCCTGGAGCTTGCCGGCCTGCTGCTGGAGCTGCGCCGCCTGGATCTCGATGCGCTTGCGGGCGGTGGCCACCTCGGCGACGCTGCGGCGCACCCTCTGCAGGTTCTCCAGCTGCTTCTCGTAGCTCAGGTCGAGGGTGTCGCGGGGGTCCTCGGCGCGGTCGAGGATCCGGTTGGCCTTGGCCCGAAAGATGTTCAAGAAGCGCTGGAACATGCCCATCGCGCGATTACCCTCCTGGTTGACACCGGCGGGCAGCCCCCGGCGCACGTACGAGTCTATGGGAGGGCCACCGCACGGTCTCCGCGCCGGGAGGGCTGCGCTGCACCCCTGGACGTCCTGCGACAGGGCCTTGGCGGCAGCGCTCTCCCGGGAACCTCACAGGCGGCGCCGCAGCCTCCGGACCGGGTCCTTCGCAGGCCGGCAGGAGCACAGCCCGAGCACGGTACCTTGGGCGTCGTGCCCCCTCCGCTGTGCCTTCTCACGGTCCATGCCCATCCCGACGACGAGGCGTCGAAGGGGGCCGGAACCGTGGCGCGTTACCACGCCGAGGGTGTGCGGACCGTCCTCGTGTGCTGCACCGGGGGCGAAGAAGGCGACATCTTGAACCCGGCGATGGACTCGCCCGAGATCCGCGCGCAGCTGCCCGAGCTGCGCCTGCGCGAGCTCGAGACGTCCCGCGCTGTGATCGGCTACGACGAGGTGGTCATGCTCGGCTACCGCGACTCGGGAATGCCGGGCACGCCGGCCAACGAGCGACCGGACTGCTTCGCTCGCGCCCCTCTGCCGGAGGCGGCGGGTCGCCTGGTCGAGGTGATACGCCGCGAACGGCCCCAGGTGATCGTCACCTACGACGAGGACCAGCGCGGCTACCCGCACCCGGACCATCTGCGGGTCCACGACGTGACGATCGCGGCTTTCGACGCCGCGGGCGATCCCGCTGCCTTCGAATGGGCGGGCGCGCCGTGGCAGCCGCTCAAACTGTACTACGTGGGCTGGTCCGGCAAGCGGGTGCTCGCCATGCACGAGAAGTTCGTCGAGCTCGGCCTCTCTTCCCCGTTCGACGAGCGGTGGCTCGAGCGGGCGGCCTCGGCCGACCGCAAGTTCACGACGGCCGTGGACATCTCTGAGTACGCGGACGTGATGCGCCAGGCGCTCTTGGCGCACGCCACCCAGGTGGACCCGAAGTCTCCGTTCTGGTTCGGGCTCCCGCCCGAGGTGGCCCGCACGATCCACCCGTTCGACGAGTACGTGCTGGCGCGCAACCTCGCCCGCAGCGGGTCGGTCGGACCCGGCGGCGACGGAGGTGGAGTGGGCTCCGAGGCAGAGGACGCAGCGGGCGGTTCGGCCCCGGTAGAGGACGACCTCTTCGCCGGTGTGCGGCACCCGGCGGCTCGATAGTGTCTGCGGCGCTCGGACGTGCGGCTCGGTACGGATAGCCTGCCGACAGCCGGGCAGGCGACGACGACCAGGAGGGACGGAAGATGTCGAAGTGGCTCACCCAGGAGTGGCTGGACGAGACCAGGAAGATGGCGGAGGGCCAGCCGGACAGGCCCGGTGCCTCAGCCAGGATGCAGTACGTGGTGACGGGCGCACCCGAGGGTGACATCGAGTACTACTGGGTGCTCGAGAACGGGAAGATCAGCGAGAGCAAGCTCGGCCGTCTCGAGGACTCCGAGGTGACCCTCACGACCGCCTATCCCGACGCCGTCAAGATCCAGAAGGGCGAGCTCGACGCCAACGCCGCCTTCATGCAGGGCAAGGTGAAGGTCACCGGCAACATGGCCAAGGTGATGTCGTTGTTGCCGATCACCAACTCCCCTGAGTACAAGCAGCTGCAGGCCGACATCGCAGCCATCACGGATTACTGACGAGCGCAGCTCCCCCTTGGCGCCGGCCCGCCCAGCGCCAGTCAGCTTCCGGCTCGCATGAGGTCCCGAAGCGGGCGGTAGCCGAGCAGGGTCACTCCCGTCTCTTCGAGGAGCTCCCGCAGGTCCGGGTCTGAGACGAGCAGACGGTGGTCGTCGGCGCGCGCGGTGGCATCGGGGGCGAGATCCCGTAGCTCCGGGCTGTCCACCGCAGGATGAAGGTACGCCTCGGTGACCCCCGCGCCCAGGCCAGAGACCGCGTCGAGCAGGGTGCTCCGGCTGCCCACGCCGTTGACGTAGAGGAGGTCGTCGGGGAACACCACACCCTCCTCCGACGCCAGCTGGCGGAACGGGAAGCCGATCGGGTTCTCGGTGCCGGCACCCGAGAGCCGCATCGGCAGGCCGAACTCGACCGCCAGCTCCAGGTAGACGTCGAAGAACTCCGCCTTGATCTGCATCGTGCCCATGTGCGCGTCGAGATGGCTCACGTCGAAACCCCAAAGGATCGCCCGCTCGATCTGGGCACGACACTCGCGGCGCACCTCGTCGAGGTCCGCGTGGTCCCACACATCGGCCACGGTGCGGGGAAAGCCGCCGTCGCCGTCGAGGAGCGAAGGAGCGTGGGTGATCGGGCCCCACCTGTAGAGGTCGAACTCGGCGTTCACGGTGAGGTGCACGCCCACGTCGTCCCCCCTGTACCCGGCTACGGCGCCGCGTGCCCAAGGGCAGGGCACCATGAGGCTCGCGCTCGTGGCAAGGCCCTTGCGCAACGCCTCGTAGACGCCCACGTTGGCGGAGTGGCACATGCCGAGGTCGTCGCAGTTCAGGATGAGCAACTTGGCGTCGGGCTCGTACCCGAGGCGCTCGGCGAGCGAAGCCATGCACGCGAAGGTAGCGCCCTGAGCAGCGGACGAGAGCGGTCGCTACCGACCCGGGTCAGGCTGCGTGGGCCGAACCCGATCCACCTGACCTGTCGAGGATCTCTGCCAGCGCGGCTCGCGCCGCTGCGAGCCCTGAGCGTCCCGCCGCCCGGGTGCGCTCGTCGATCCTCCAGTCCTGGCGCACGGCAGTCCCCGGGCGAAGGACCCCGGCGACGGGCGCCGCCTGCGACACACGGCCCGGTCTGCCCGACGCCACAGCCCGTGACCGGCCCGTGGCGGGTCTGGACCCCCGGCCGGGATCCTCGATCCCGCTCAGCGGAAGCTTCATCTGTCGTGGCACCCCTACAGGGTCGCGTCCGGGTGTGACACTGTGTGCCTATGGAGCGATACGGGATCACGGTGCCCTTCGACGGCGTATCACTGACCGAGCATCCGGCCTGGTACCAGCGCCTCACCGACCTTGGCTACACCGATGTCTGGACAGGGGAGTCCAACTCGGCCGACGGCTTCACCCCGCTCGCACTCGCAGCCACGGCTGCCCCGAGCCTCATGCTCGGGACCGCAGTCGTGCCTGTCTACACCCGAGGTCCCGGGCTCCTCGCCATGCAGGCCGCCACCATGGCCGAGCTCGCGCCGGGCCGCTTCGCCATGGGGATCGGATCCTCCTCCGACGTGATCGTGGAGCGGTGGAACGCCGGCGAGTTCTCCGAGCCGTACAAAAGGGTGCGCGACACCGTACGCTTCCTGCGCTCTGCACTCGCGGGCGAGAAGGTGGAAGCCGACTACGAAACCTTCTCGGTGCACGGGTTCCGCCTAGGGCGGCCCGTCGCGCAACCCCCGCCGATCTACGTGGCCGCGCTGCGGGCGGGCATGCTGCGGCTCGCCGGACGCGAGGCCGACGGAGCGATAGTCAACTGGCTGTCGGCGGCGGACGTGAAGCGGGTGGTGCCCGAGGTGGGCGGGGGCAAGGAGATCGTGGCCAGGATCTTCGTCTGCCCGACCGAAGACGAGGACAGGGCCCGCTTCGTGGGGAGGATGGCGATAGCGGCGTACCTGAACGTCGCCGTGTACGCAGCCTTCCACGAGTGGCTCGGACGCGGACCTCAACTCGAGGGGATGTGGACCGCTTGGCGCGCAGGCGATCGAAAAGCGGCAGTTGCCGCGATCGGAGACGAGGTGGTGGACGCGCTCGTGGTCCACGGTTCGGCGGCCGAGTGCAGGGAGCACGTCGCTCGTTACGTCGAGAACGGAGTGACCGTTCCGGTACTAGCCCTTCTGCCCGGCGGAAAGGACCTTTCGGACGCGGTCGAAGCCCTGGCGCCTGGCGACACCTGAGCGCCGGCGGGTCAGCCCGAAAGGACCGAGGCCAGAGCCTCTTCGATCGACCTGTCCTCGAAGGCGAAGCCGCTCGCCTCGAGCCGCCTTGGCACCACGCGCAGGCTGGCAGTCACAGCCTCGTCGGCTAGCTGCCGTCCCAGCGCCAAGCGGAGCGCGGGTCGTGGTACCGCGAGCGCGGCAGGCCGGTGAAGCGCCTTGCCGAGGGCGCTCGTGAAGCGCGCGTTGGTCACTGGCGACGCAGACGTGCAGTTGACCGCACCCACGAGCGCCGGCTGCTCGAGGACGAGGAGGATCGCGCTCAGCTCGTCGCGCAGGGTGATCCAGCTGAACCACTGGTCGCCCCGGCCCAGCCTCGCGCCGAGCCCGAGCCTGAAGAGCGGGAGCTGGCGCGCGAGCGCGCCCGCGTGGCGCGCAAGGACTACCGCATTCCGAAGGTGGACCACGCGCACCCCAGCGGACTCCGCCGGTGCGGTCGCCGCTTCCCAAGCCCGGCAGACCTCGGCCAGGAAGCCGGTACCCGGGGCGCTCTCCTCGGTGAGCAGCTCGTCGCCACGGTCGCCGTAGAAGCCGATCGCCGATGCGTTGACCAGGGTCGCCGGCCTGCCCTCAGTCGCAGCGAGGGCGCTGCTCAACAGGGAGGTCGAGGACACCCGGCTCTCGAGGATCTCCTGTTTGCGCGTGGTGGTCCAACGCCGGTCGCCGATTCCTGCGCCTGCGAGGTTGACCACCGCGTCGACGCCCTCGAGGACCGCTTCGTCGAGCACCCCCCGAGCGGGATCCCAGTGAGCTTCGCCCACCGAAGGCGCTCGTCTCACGAGTGGCGTGACCTCGTGGCCCTCGTGACGTAGGCGCACGAGGAGAGCTCGGCCGATCAGCCCCGAGGATCCCGTCACGACCACGCGCACCGGGGCCTCCTTCCCTCACGGTCGCTTCAACTCCGGGATGCCGGTGGTGCCTGCGGCTCAGGCCCCACCACCGGAACCCGCTTCGGAGGAGTAGCGGGCCCGAAGCTCCTCGTCGGCCGAGAGCACCTTGGCCGTCATGGCCTCGCGGCTGGCGTCGAGCAAGGATGCGAGGCGGCTGTCGGTCGTCGCCAGGATCCGCACGGCCATGAGCCCTGCGTTGCGAGCCCCGTTCACGGCCACCGTGGCCACCGGCACGCCGGCGGGCATCTGCACGGTGGCGAGAAGCGAGTCGAGCCCGTGCAGCTCACCTGAGGCGATGGGCACGCCGATCACGGGCAGGGGCGTGGCGGCCGCCAGCACCCCCGCGAGGTGGGCTGCGCCGCCGGCACCGGCGATCAGCACGCGAAGCCCCCGGGAAGCGGCCGAGCGAGCGAATTCCGTGGTGGCGTCGGGGGTGCGGTGGGCCGAGAGCACCCTCACCTCCACCGGGACCGAGAACTCCCTCAGCGCCTCCACGGCACCTTCCATCACCGGCGCATCGGAAGCGCTCCCCATCACCACAGCAACCGACATCCAGATCCCTCCGCCCGATCGCCACAGCCGTTACAGGTTCGAGCACCGCACCGTAGCCCGATCGGCGCCTGCAGAGACCTTTGCTTCGTGCACGCGGTAGGGGACCTTCGGCCCTATTTACGGTCACGCAGGCGGCCGATCTTGAGATTGTCGTCTTCGGACAGGGGGAAGCATGCTCAGCGGCCTGCTCAGGGCGGGTGGTCGGCCCACTCGGGCCTTCGCTGCTCTTCTTTCGGTCGCCGTCGTGGGGACGTTCGTGGCGGCCGGCGTCGCGCCGGCGGGTCCGGAGGCGGGTAGAACTTCGGCCACTGCAGCGCTGAAACTCGACTCGAGCCGTGGTCCGGCGACGGCTGCGGCGAGCTCGCTAACGTCGTCGAACTTGGCGAAGGCCACGGTCCCGTCGAGCTCCTCAACGAAGTCGCCGACGGCTTCGTCCTCGTCCTCCTCCTCAATCTCGTCGCAGGCGGCGTCGACGACTGCTAGCGCCACGTCCTCGTCCGGTGGCTCGAAGTCATCGCCCTCGGTCATGATCCAGCTCTCCACCCTGGCCGAGGACTACAGCCCCGGCCAGCTGCAAGCCTGGCTCGGGCAGATCTGCCCCTCTGGGGTACAGGCGACCGGCAATCTCGTGCTCCAGGACGTCGCATCCTCCAACGGGACACTCCTCACCAGTTACCTCGACGTGGTCCAGCCCTTCCTCCCAGGCGCTTCGGCCCATCCTTGTTTCGCCAGGGTCTATGTGGGCACGATCGGTCCCGACTGGACGGGTAGCGGCAGCCTCTACGTCGAGGGCGTCGAGGACCAGTCCTTCGTGTCGGGCTACGTCGCCGAGTCGGCCGCGGTCGCGAAGAGTTTCGTGCAGCGCTACCCGCACGTGTCGGCCGACTGGTACATCACCTACGAGGCCAACCTCAACGAGCTGTACTACCCGCAGGTCCTCGCGGGTTACGAGAGCCTCTTGAGCGCCGAGATCAACGCCCTCGGCTCGGTGCGAGGCGGACGCCAAGTGATGTGGTCGCCAGCCTTCTGGTACCCGTACTCGGTCTACAGCCAGAACACCGTCGGGATGGGGGGGCTCAGCCAGTCCCTCACTCAACTGTTTGCCACACTGCGCAGCGTCAGGGGAGGCATTACGGCCATCGATCTTCAGGACTACGTCGCGGGCTCGTCGTGCCAACCGGCCTACAACCAGGTGACGCCGAGCGACGCCGTCGGCTGGGTCCACTACCTCCAGCGCCTGAGCGTCGTTCCTCAGGTCGTGATCAACACCGAGCAGTACGCGATGGACTGCGGGACGGGTGGGATCGTGGACGGCGACCCATCGGGTGTCCTGGCCCGGGAGGCGTACTACCAAGCCCAGGGCTTGGCCCTCGGTCCGGCCTTCGAGCTGCGCTACTGGATCTACAACCACACTTGACGGAGCGGCGCGCTGGCTGAGCCGTCGTGGTCGTAAGGTGACGGCGATGGGCGAGTCTGAGCAGAAGGTCAAGGCCCAGCAGCAGGTGAAGTCCGAGCCAAAGGTGAAAAGGATCCTGTTGGTGTTCGGGACGAGGCCAGAAGCCATCAAGATGGCCCCGATAGTGCTGGCGATGAGAGAAGCCGGCGACTTCGAGCCTGTCGTGTCGGTCACGGCCCAGCACCGCGTGATGCTCGACCAAGTCCTCGACGTCTTTGGGATCCGCCCCGACTACGACCTTGACGTCATCCAGGACCGCCAGAGCCTCCAGTCCGTGACGACTCGTGCGCTCGAGAGACTCTCTCCCCTGCTCGAGCGCGTGAAGCCCGACATGGTCCTCGTCCAGGGGGACACGACCTCCACTTTCGTAGGGGCTCTGGCGGCCTTCTACCACCAGATGCCGGTCGGCCACGTGGAGGCAGGCCTCAGGACCGGCAACACGCGCTCGCCCTACCCAGAGGAGATGAACCGCAGGCTCACATCCCAGCTGACCGACCTGCACCTGGCACCGACCTCGACCGCACGCGACCACCTCTTGGCAGAGGGTTTCTGCCGGAAGAGCATCGTCGTCACGGGCAACACTGTCATCGATGCACTGCTCAGAACGATCGCCATGGACGTCGAGTACGGGGAACCGGCTCTGGACGACCTCGACGATCACGACGGGCAAGTGTTGCTGGTGACGGTTCATCGCCGTGAGTCGTGGGGAGAGGCCATGGTCGGCGTCGGCTTGGCCCTGGCCGACATCGCGAGGGCCGAGCCAGGCCTACGGATCGTCTTTCCCATACATCGCAACCCGCGCGTCCGTGAATCGATCCTCCCGGCGATCGAGGACCTTCGCAACGTGACGGTGGTGGAGCCAATGGCCTATGGCGGCTTCGCCCGGCTGATGCAGCGCTCCACGTTGATCCTGACCGACAGCGGTGGGATCCAGGAGGAGGGCCCGAGCCTCGGAAAGCCGGTGCTCGTCATGCGCGACACCACCGAGCGACCCGAGGCGGTCGTCGCGGGGACGGTACGGCTGGTGGGCACCGACCGGGCCCAGGTCCGCGACTGCGTCCTCGAGCTGCTTCGCGACCCAGCCGCCCACCGCGCCATGGCCAACGCGGTCAACCCCTACGGCGACGGTCAGGCTGTTCGCCGCAGCCTCGAGGCCGTCCGGTTCTTCTTCGGAGAGGGACCGCCTCCCGACGAGTTCGCGCCGCCGTCCCAAGCCCCGGCGCCGGTGCCCTTGCCCTCTTAAGACGAGGTCCCCACCGCTACGGCGATCGACTCCTCGGCTCCCTCGACGGTGCGTGCCGTCTTGTCCCAGCCTGTGCGGCCCCTCACGATGCGGACCAGAGCGCTCCAAGCGGCTGTATAGCCGATGTAGTTCCAGATGATCATCAAGTGCCCGAGCACCAGCGAGCGACCGAGTGACACCTGCCGTGTCCTTCGCGAATAGGTCACGCCGATCACTATGTTCGGGAGAAAGGAGATGAGGTACCACATCACCGCGTAGCTGACTCGCCAAGGGAGCGATCCGAGATTTCCCGCGAACACGCCTCGACCCGACCCGAAGCAGATCTCGAAGAAGATCCACTGCTGGAGGATCGACCATGGTAAGACGAGGAGCCAAGGCACGAGCAGGTAGGAGGACACCTCCAGGAGCGCGATCTGGCGAACCTTGTTGGAGCGCCAAATTTCTCCCATCCGGACTATGCAGGCCATGTGACCTTGGTACCAGCGCGTCCGCTGACGAAGCAGTCGACGGTAACTGTCGACGCTCTGCTGGTCGACGAACGCGGCTCCGGTGGTGGTGACCTGCCAACCGTCGGCGACCAGTCGCAGTCCGAGGTCGAGGTCCTCGGTGAGGGAATCGCTCCAGGGGTCGCCGGTGAGTCCCAGCAGAGCGGTGAGGCGAGTGAATTGCCCGTTGCCCCCGAGGCTCACTGTGCCGCTCAGGGAACGTGCGAACTGCGAAAGGGCCGAGATCATCCAGAACTCGACATCCTGGAACTGGTTGATGAGCTTGGGGCGATTGCGGATTCGGACCGCCAGTTGGACACCGCCCACGCGGGGATTCTCGAAGAGAGCCAAAGGGACCCGCGCGCCGCCCGGGCTCAGCCTTCCGTCCGCATCCATGACGGCGATGACGACGTTGTCGGGATCGATCCCCCGAGCGGCGATGTCCGCTTTGACTTGGACGAGACCTGCGTTGAGGGCGGCGCCCTTGCCCTTCCTGGCGTCCGGGAGCTTGCGCCTCACGACGACCACTCGTTCGCTCTTTCCCCGAAGCGCCGCCTGACGCTTGGCCACAGAGGCTGTCCCGTCGTCGGAATCATCGTCGATGACGAAGATCCGTGAGACGTCCTGGTCGAGGAGCGCCTCTACCGTGGCACCGATGACCCGTGCCTCGTTCAGGCAGGGGACAAGGAAGTAAAGCTCCCAATCCCTTTGCGGCGCGCGAGCCCCCTTCGTAACCATCTGCTCTTGTCCTCTGAGGGACCCGCCTTCCCTGCGGGCGACGGTTATTCCCAGGATCACGTTCAAGAAGAAATAGGGAACCGCGACGGCTAGGAGGCACTCGGAAACGAGACCGAGGATCTGCTGCATCTCGAATGCCGGTTAGGAGGGTGACTTCGTCCAGCCGCGGCGGTAGAACATCGATCCGACGAAGATCACCCCCGCGACCGCCGTGACGATGAACATCACGAACGGACCCAAATACGTGTGAGCCAACGTGTAGCCATTGTTGGTTCCGATGTCCACGACGGCCATCCCGATGCCTGCGAGGCGCACGAGGTTGGCTACCTCGATGAGCATTCCAGCGGCGATGGAGGCGACGACCGCCCTAATCCAGCCGACGCGTGGCAGCAGGGCCATGGGGGCGGCCACCAAGGCGAGAAAGGCCAAGAAATAGGCCACCGAGCACTCCCCGCTCAAAAGGAAGGCGGCGATCGACTTCCCACCTTTTTGGAGCACGATGGTGTTGGTCGTGGCATATGCGGTGGCATGTGCCGAGGTCACCAAATTCATCAGGTGTGCGGAGACGACGGTCTCCATCGCCCGCCACAGGCCTGCCTGCCACAGAAGAGCCAGGCCCAAGAGGAGCAGGGCTACGGCCGCCGCCCAATTCGCCTGCGTCGTCCTCGAAATTCTCTCATCGGCCCCGTCCGGCGCGGGTTCACGAGCGCCGTCCACCAGCACGGGTGCCTCAGGGACCGTCAGCACGGACCCGGCCGAGACGCCACAGGAGCATCCCCGCCATGCACAGCGACACGGCCAAGGTCACGAGGAACACCACCGGCGCCCCGGTGAAGGCCAGTGCGGCCGTTCCTCCGGCTACCGCAGTTGCCCCGCCTGCGGCGGTGTACACGGTTAACCCTTGGGAACCGCGCGACGGCGACGGCGGTACACCACCATGCCAAGGGCGCTCCCCGCGAACACCACGATGAGTGCCCCTGGCGCCCAGCGCCCGGCCGCCGGGAAGACGGAGACGCCGGTGAGCGGGTCAGGGGTCCCCGACTGGGTGCTCGACCAGCTCGTCCCGGTGCCGCCGTTGGACGAGAGGTCGCTGGCCGTCCCGTAGTGCCAACGGACGTGGACCGTGTCCTGGGAGGGATCGCTGCTGGCGGCAGAGGAGTAGAAGTCCCCGTTGAACGGTCCCATGGTGTTGGCACCCTTGTTCTGGCCAACGTCCATCGCGCCCCCGTTGCACAGGTCGGGCATCGCGATCGAGCCCTGGTAGACGGAGGGATCGGACTGGTCGCTGCTCGGCGCCCAGTTGCCCGCGTTCGCCGTGTAGTTCTCGTCGGGGATGGTGATCGTGATGGAGGACTGGCTCGGGGTGGATCCGTCGTCACACCCGACGGAGAGCACCGCACTCGTGTTGTTGATCTCGGTGGTGACCGAGGTCGTGTTCGGGGCGATGCTCGGGTAGGTGAAGTCGTATCCGGCGTAGACGAGCTGGCCCGGCGAGACCACGACCTTGGTATTCCCCCCTTGTGAGGGGATCGTCACAGTGTTGGACGCCGCCCAGGCCGCTGTCGAGACGAGCAGGACTGCCGCGGCGACTGCTCCGGTGCTCGCGAAGATGGCCCCAGCGAGGGGCCACCGGCGTGGGTGGCGCGTGGACATGGGTGGAACCCTCCTCGGTCGGCAGCAGAACGAAGGCCCCGTTGACTTCTTGCGCTTCTGTTGAGAATTCCTCTCGGGTGCATGTGGGGCCGACCAATCGGGAGCTCGGGTCCTCCCGCCTCGTGCTGCCGCGGAGCCGAGATGAGGGCACCCGACCGCGCGAGCTCTGGACGTTTGGCCTGTGCTAACAGCGCGAGAAAGCAGCCGTCAGGGTCCGGCGACCCGCCGAAGGGTCGCCCGAAGATGAACCTCGAGAGGTCGCCCGACGGCGGCCATCTCGAGCACGTACCTCATCTGCTCTCCCGCCACGTCGAACCTACGGACGATCCGCTCCACCTGCTTTGCGCTAGGCGTCCCGGTCACCTTCGAGGACTCGAGTGTGACCGAGGTGGCGTCGAGGGTGCCCTCCGATACCTCCGTGTGCCCTGTGGGATGCGCGATCACGATCTCGACCCTGCCGCCCGGCATTCGGCGCCAGTAGCCCGTCTCCGCGTGCAGCGGGCGTCCGTCGTCGAGGCTCCACGAGCGCTGCGCGTAGGCCAGGTAGGGCTTGCCGACGTGGGAGAAGGTCATCTCCTCCCCGTAGCGGAACGGCTCGACGGTGGGGTACTCGCCTTCGCCCTCCCCGGCCCACCTGCCGAGCATGAAGGCGAGCGCCGCCAGGTCGGCGTGCAACTCCGTGGCGTCCCCTCTAGGCACGCCGAGCACCGTACTGCGAGACTGCCTTGCTCACTCGGCCGGCGGGGTACCACTGCCCTCGAAGGCCGCACCTGCGGAGGGGGAGCGAGATGCGCATAGGTATCGGCCTCGAGACCAACGGGACGCTCGACGAGGTTGTCGGTCGCGCACGAGTCCTGGCGGAGACGGGAGCCTCGTCGCTCTGGTCGTCGCAGATCTTCGGCTGGGACACTCTGACCACGCTGGCGCTGGTCGGACGCGAGGTGCCTGCCATCCAGCTGGGCACGGCGGTCGTGCCGGTGCACCCCCGCCATCCGGCGATCCTGGCCGCGCAGGCCTTGACGGTCCAGGCCGCGACCGGAGGTCGGCTGGTGCTCGGCATCGGCCTCTCGCACCAGCTGGTGGTCGAAGGCATGTGGGGCCTGTCCTACGAGCGCCCGGCACGCTACATGGAGGAGTACCTGTCGATCCTCCAACCCTTGCTGCGAGGCGAGCGCGTGGGTTTCGAGGGCCAGCTGCTTCGCACCAACACCCTCGGCCCGCTCGAGGCCCCGGTGCCGGCACCTCCTACCGTCCTGGTGGCGGCGCTGGGTACGAAGATGCTCGGGATCGCAGGGCGCCAAGCCGAGGGAACGGTCACCTGGATGGTGGGGCTGCGGACCCTGGCGGACCACATCGTCCCTACGATCTCGTCGGCAGCCAGCGGCGCGGGTCGGCCCGCGCCCGAGGTGGCGGTGCTGCTCCCGGTCTGCGTCACCGCCGACCGCGAGGCGGCTCTGGAGAGGGCGAGCCGGGTGTTCTCCGTCTACGGGCAGTTGCCGTCGTACCGGGCGATGCTCGACCGAGAGGGAGCGGCGGGTCCTCCTGACGTGTCGATCGTCGGCAGCGAGGAGGACGTGTCCGCCGCGATCGCCCGCGTGGCCGATGCAGGCGCCACGGTGTTCGCGGGTGCCCCTTACGGGACACCCGGGGAGGTCGAGCGCACTCGAGGTCTGCTGGGACAGCTCGCTCGGCCCTGAGCCCCGAAGGTCTGCCCGTAAGCGCAGAGCATTCCCGATGGCCGGTGTCGCGAGCTCTCGTGGACCCCTTTGTCCCCAGTGCCTCAGCGGGGGATGGTGCTGTGCTTCACCTCGTTCAGCTCGGGGTGGTCCACGAGAAGCTCGAGCACTCGTTCGATCGTCGCCCGGCTCTCTTCGGGGTCCTCACCGGCACGCGTCATGATCCTCACGAACACCGCGTCGGCGCCGACGACGAACGTCGGGACGCCGAACACCTGGTGCTCGGACACGGCAGCTTCGTGCGCTTTGCGGAAGGCGTGGCGCGGCCACCCGTCGGAGATCGCAGCGAACACCTCGGCCGGATCGGCTCCGTGAGCTTCGAGGACCGAGGCCACGACTTCTTCATCGCGAAGGTCGCGACCCTCGTCGTGACGAGCGGCGAACAGAGCGAGGTGCACGTCCAAGAACCGCTCTGGCGCACGTTCGCGCACCACCAGGCCCGCTTCGATGGCGATCAGATCACCGGCCTTGGCCGGGTCGTCCCACACTGGTGCCGCGCCGTCTTCGACGTGGGCCTGGGTGAGGGAGAAGGGCACGAGCTCGACTTCCCAAGGTGCCCCTGCATTCAGGGCTGCTACCACGTGCTCGTGCGCGTTGCGCGCGAAGGGGCAGCGGTAGTCGTACGTGACGGCGAAGCGTGCTCTCCCCACGCACGGGTCAACGCCTCCGCGTAGGCGGGCATTCCCCACGCGTGGACCTCTCAGTTCGCGATCGGCAGCAGAGCGCGCCCCGCCCGGCCGAGGAGGACACCGAGGACGCTCCCGGCCACGACATCGGTCGCGTGGTGGAGCCTTACGTGGACCCGGCTCAATGAGATCGCCGCCGCCATCCCGTAATAGGTGGGCGCCAATGGATCGCCTTCCGCGAGGAGCGTGGCGGCGCACCACGCGGCGAGGGCGTGACCCGAGGGGAAGCTGGCGGTACGCGGTATACGCACAGGCACGGAGCGCCCCGGGCGCCGCTGCGGGCGCACGCGCCCGACTGCCCTCTTCAGCGCGCTGTTCACGAGCGGGGCAACGGCTCCCGTGAAGACCAGGGCGCGCAGGGCCACCCTCCTCGGCCGGCCCGGCTTTCGGGCACGAGCGACCGCGAGGAGGAACCAGATCAGCCCGTGGTCACCGAGCGCCGAGGCAGCCGAGGACAAGGCATCCGGCAGCCACTGCCCCCTCGAGGGCTCGAAGGCGCCGTCGACGATCCTGTCGAAGCTCTCGACGAAGGTCTCCTCCGTAACTGCCGTGCGCAGCAACGATCAGTCCTCGCTTGACTCGACGGACCCAAGGACCCGAGAAGGGGGAGCGGCCCTCAGGCGCCGAGCGCGCGGACGGCCCCAACTGCCACACCCGCCGCCGGGCCGGCGCTCTCGCTGTTGGACTCGGCCATCTCGTCCATCCCGATCGGCCCTTCGGCCTTCCCTGCGAGGAATTGGCTGATGATGGGGTTCGAGCTCGCGCACATGTCCGGCTTGCTTCCGAAGGCCACGAGCCGCGATCGGAAGAGCAGGCCCATGTAGTCGGCGGTCCTCATCACCGACTCGATGTTGTGGGTGATGATGAAGAAAGTGGCGCCGGTCTCGTGCTGAGCGGTGTTCACCAGGTCGTCGAGGTAGGCGACCCTGACCGGGTCGAGGCCCGAGTCCGGCTCGTCGAAGAGGATGATCTTCGGGTCGAGCACGAGGGCGCGCGCAAGGCCCGCCCTTTTGCGCATGCCGCCCGACACCTCGCCCGGGAGCTTAGACAGGTGGGCGACCAGGCCGACGAGCTCGGCCTTGGTGAGCACGATCCCCCGGATCTCGCGCTCCGTCTTGTTGGTGTGCTCGCGCAGCGGGAAGGCGATGTTGTCGTAAAGACTCATCGAGCCGAACAGCGCTCCGTCCTGGAAGAGCACGCCGAACTTCCTACGGATGCGGAACACGTCCTTCTCGCGCACCCCGACGATGGGTTCGCCGTCCACGTAGATCTGGCCGGTCTCGGGCTTCAACAGGGCGATGATCACCTTGAGCATCACCGACTTGCCCGTGCCAGAAGGGCCCATGATCGCGGTCGTCTTGCCTCTCGGCACGTCGAAGGTCACGTCGGAGAGGACGGTGTGGCTGCCGAACGACTTGGAGATGCCCTGGATCGAGATGATCGCTTCCGGCTCGCTCACCGATGAGGGAGCACGAGCCTCCGGCGCTGCTGACGGCGCTTGGTCACGACTGGGATTCTCCGAGCGACTCCAGGCTGCCATGCCTCGTCAGTTGCCGCAGTCCTGCGTGGAGGTCCGTCCGATCGTGACGCCGTTCGCCAAGGTTCCGGCGAGGCCGGTGGGGGAGCACGCGGAGGTGCCGCTCGTGCTCTGCGTGCCCGTCGCCGAACCCGTGGACGCCGGGGCGCCGGCCGGGGTCGAGCCGAGCAGCCCGCCTACGTCCGATACCGAGCTCCCGCCGGTGCCGGAGACGGTCGAGCCGACCGGTCCCAGCGTGGAGCTCGTGTTCGCGCTCGTGCCGGTGGAGGTTCCACCGACCTGCACCACGTCGCCGCCACCCGACACGGCGGCGAGAGGCAGCTGACCTATCGCCGCAGCGGCGCCGTCGAGGCTGCTGCCGTTGACACTTTGAGTGCCGACCCCGGCTCCCGGCAGGGGGAGGCTCCCCGCGATCCCGGCAACCGGGACTCCCGCCGCGCCGCCGATCAATCCGGGGGCGTTACCCAGCGCTCCGGCGGCACCGTCGACCGTCGGCGTGCCCGAGAGCGGATTAGCAACACCGGGCGTGGTGGGCAGGGTGCCGCCCGGCAGGGAGCTCGCGCTCGTGCCGGTCGTCGTGCCCGAGCCCGGTGCGCCGCGGGTCTGGAGGCCCGCCGGGCCGGGAGAGGTGGGCGTCACCCCCGCCACCGACACCGTCCCCGACTGGCCGTTGGCCGTGGGCAGCTGGGCGGGTGCCTGTGCGGTGGGCCCGCTCAACGTCGCTGCAACGACCATCGCGGTAGCTGCCGCCGCGGACCCCACCGCGAGCCCGGCCCCGCCCTGTGCGAGATGCACGAGCCGGCGCGCGTGGTGCAGTGGCAGGCGCAGCAGTCTCCGCAGAGCCGCGAGGGAGAACATCCCACCGATGAAGGCTGCGCTGCGCCCCTCTACACCTGCCAGCGCGGCGAACTCGCGCTTCAAGGCCTGACGTGCGCGCCATAGCAAGGTCTCGACCGCGGTGATGCCGACGCCCTCGTGGTCGGCGATCTTCTGGTACGACCAGCCGGACCCCTCGCGCAGGTTCAAGATGCGTTGGTGCCTGTCGGACAGGCGTTTGAATGCTCTGGCCACGAGGTCCGAGTCGACAGCGGCGATCATCAGCTCTTCGCCACCGTCCTCCGTGCTGGCGACGTTGCTCTGGTGGAACTCGGCGACGGGTGTCGAGCGGTTGCGCCGGCGCAGGACGTCGGTGCACAGGTGGGCGGCGATGACGCTCAACCAAGGGTAGAAACGCCGGTCGCCTGCGAAGGTCGGCAGCGCGCGCCAGGCGCGTGAGAAAGCTTCCTGGGCTACGTCCTCCGCCTCGTAGGAATCGTGCAGCCGGCGTAGGCAGAAGCGGTAGAGCCGCCGGTAGTAGCGAGCGTAGAGGTCGTCGAACGCCTCGCGCTCACCCGCTTGCGCACGAGTGACGAGCGCTCTGTCGCGCACGAGGTCGACGTCGTCGTCGAGCGCTTCCCGACTTCGCGTCCCGCCGCCCGTGAGAAGCGTTGTCACCTACGGCCCCCCCTTCGGTGCCTAACTGTCACGCCGTGAAACCCCTTTTGCCGGCCGTATACGCCACGTCGGCCGAGGCGAAAAAGGACATATCAGTGCCGTTCCCATCACCAAGAGTACTTATTCCCATCATCTTGTCCATTCGAATCGGCCTCCGACCTTCCGCCCTTGAGCCAGCCACGAGCCTCGAGCACCCGATGTCAAGTCACTTGCAAATGTTAGGCGGTCTCGGGATGGTTGCACCTGGAAGTCGCAGCCGGTGGCGGCATTGTTTGTTGCGGGCAATCATGCCACTCTTCGTGCCCCGGTCAACCTCACAAGGAGCGCACAACCTTCGCTACCTGCGTCCTGAGGCACGTGAGGAATCGCTCTTGAATCAGTTGTCGGTACGAATCGGTGTGGACGGTCATCGACCAAAGACCAAAGGGAGCCAACAAGGCGAAAGCAGGGCGTCATGGACTTGGGCCTGGGTAGTCGATACGGAGATCGCACAGGGGTCGGATCGGGCGGAGGCCGACGGCGGACCCTTCGAGGGGGAGGTCACCGAGGACTGGGTCGAGGCCGAGGCCGTCTTCGGACCGGAGCTCGACTGGGGCTGGCAGGCGCAGCGGCGCTGGCGGCCACGACCCTTCTCTCCTTCTCGTCCGCAGCGCCGGTGTCAGCGGGGAGCGCCTCCACCAACGCCGGGATCACATCCTCCGCGCAGGGGACGGGTCTACAGATCGTCGCCTTCGGCACCAAGGTCGTCGGGGGCGACTCCTCCTCGTGCTTCAACGACGAACGGTCCGGCGCCACAACTGGCCCCGTCGCCAACAAGAACGCGGACAGCTCCCCCAGCCTCTGCGACCAGAAGTCTGCGTTGTACGCGGCGTCCGAAGGCACCGGGACACTTGCGGGCTCGTCAGGCGTCAACGAGGACCAGAAGGCCTCGGAGAGCTCGGTGGGCGCCGTGGACGGGAAGACGACCCCGACCTGCGCGCAGGGAGGGAGCACTCCCTCTGGCACACCGGGCTCGTTGTCGCTCGGGGTGTCGTGCGCGTTCGCCGAAGCGGCGGTCAGCGCTACCGGCGACCCGGCGGCGTCCTCGATGGGTGAGGTCGCCAACTTGACGATCGGCCTGGATGGCGTCCTCTCCCCCCTACTCGGGGCCTCGCCCTCCTCCGGAACCAAGGATTCCTGTGAAAGCTCGGCGACCGTCGGCGTGTTGCTCAACACTCTTTGCACTGCCCTGTCATCGCTCGCGTCCACCGCGCCGCCTGCAGACGATCCGGCGGCCGGCATCAACCAGGCCCTCCAGAACATCTACGACGTCGTGACCAAGGGCTCCGACCCGACCGTCACGATCGACGTCGGGCAGGCGAAGACCAGTGTGTCAGCCACCGGCAACACCTCGGTTGCGACGGCACAGGGATCGACTCTCGACATAGCGATCTTTCCCGGCGCGGGCTGCGCGGCCCCTCAGGGCGCTGCTAGCCAGCCGACGGTCGCGCAGTGCACTTCGGACGAGGCTTCGGCGCACCCTCAGTACAGCGCGCCGCTCGTCGAGATACTCGTGTCGCCCGCCCACTCGACGTCCACATACGACGGGACGAGCTGGGCCTCGACCGGTAGCGGCTCGCTGGCGACGGTGGACGTCAACATCCCCGGAGCACAGCAGGTGACATCGGTGGGGCAAAACGTCGACCAGACGTTCCTCGCCGGCACTCCGTTGCAGACGACGATCGACCTCGGCTCCGCGCAGGTCAACCACAGCTCGACGGGGGCTACGGCGACCGCGCAGGGCGCAGAGGTCGAGGTCCTCGAGTCAGGCTCGTTCCCCGGCGGCGGCAGCGGCCAGGGCGCGATCTCGGCCGACCTCGGCAGCGCATCGGCCTCGGGAACGCAGGCGGGCGCGCCCTCACCCCCGGTCTCGACCGCAGCGTCCGGCGGGAGCGCCGCTCCGGCTGCCAAAGCGGCGACCGCGGCCTCTGCGTCGCCGACATCGGTCCACACGGGGGAGTGGTGGTCCGGCTCGATGCCCCTCCTGGTCGTGCTCGTGATGCTGGGCGGAGGGCTGCTGGGTTGGCCCAGGCTGCGCAGGATCTCGTCTGTCTCGAGGATCCTCTCCGGGGGCCGCCGCTGAGCAAGCGGTTTTCGGACCCCCTGGCCCAGAAAGCCACGGACAGTGCCCGGGTTGGCCGCGAAACCTCACGAGGGGCGCGTATTTGACCGCAAGGAAGCGCGAGCGGCGGCGTTGTCCGGTGTGCCGGGCAGCCGAGTCCCTGGCGGGGCATTGGCGGGCGACGGCCTGATCAATCAGAACCGACAAGACGGCACCGGTGAAAACCCGGGGGGAAGAAGGAACCGACATGGCTCGAGTGTTCCGTAAGGCAGACGGCCCTGGTCGCGCGCCCGTCGCGCGGCTCGGTGTCATTTCGATCTTCGCAGCGGCGGCGCTGACGGCGCTGTCGGTAGCGGCAGCGGTACCCGCTACCGCGGCCCAGTCCGTGCCGGCGACCGGCTTCAACCTGGCCTCGCAGGCGACGGGGTCGGTCGTGAACCTCTTCGGTACCGAGGTGACCGGGGGCAACTCGTCGGCATGCGTCAACGACAGCGCCGCGATCGCCAACGGCGCCAGCGTCGCCAACAAGAACGACGACGGCACCGCGAGCCTTTGCGACCAGCAACCGGCCGCTTACGCGGCGGCCGAGGGCGCTGGCACCCTCGTCACCACCTCGGGCGTTCACATCGACCAGAAGGCCACCGAGGCGAGCCCCGGCAAGACCGATGGCAGCTCGACGCCGACCTGCTCACAGGGCGGGAGCACCCCGAGCGGCATCCCGGTGGCGGTGTCGGTGGGCGCCTCGTGCGGCTATGCAGTGGCGTCACAGGACGCGAGTGGGAACCCCTCCGCTTCGTCGATGGGCGAGGTCGCCAACTTCACCGTCAGCCTGAACGGCTTGCTCTCCCCTATCCTCGGAGCCGCCCCCTCGAGCGGTAGCGCCGACTCGTGCAGCAACACGGGCACCGTGGGCTTGCTGCTCAACACGGTCTGCACGGCTCTCTCGACCGTCTCCAACGTCGCGCCGTCCTTCGCCGGCACCGTTCTCGGGGGTATCGACCAGGCTCTCCAGAACCTCTACAACGTTGTGACCAACGACGCCGACCCCACGATCGCCATCGACATGGGTCAGACCGGTTCATCGGTCGCAACTACGACGAACACCCTCACCTCGCAGTCCCACGGGTCCACCCTCGACTTGAAGATCCTTCCCGGCGTCGGGTGCGCAGCACCCTCGGGTGTCTCAGCGGCGCCGACCCTCGCCCAGTGCGCGGCCGACGCGGCCACCGGTCACCCTCAGGATTCGGCGCCGCTAGTGGAGGTTGTGATCTCCCCGGCCGAGACCGGCTCCTCGTACTCCGGAGGCACCTGGACCCCGACGGCGACGGGCTCCATCGGCACGGTCCACGTCAACATCCCCGGCAACGAGCAGGTGATCCCGCTCTCGCCGGGCGTCGACCAGACCATCCTCGCGGGCACGCCTCTCCAGAGCACAATCAACCTGGGCTCGGTCGAGACGACCCAGACAGCCGCCGGGGCGACCGCCATCGCGCACGGTGCGGTGATCCAGCTGCTCCAGAGCGCCACCTTCCCCGGAGGCAGCCCCACCCAGGGCGCCATCACGATCGACATGGACGGCACGGGATCGACCGGGATCGAGGCGAGCACCTCCCCGGTCGTGTCCGCCGCCGCCCCGCCGGCCCCTGCTGCGGCGACCAGCGCAGCGAGCTCTCCGACCGCGGTGCACACCGGTGAGTGGTGGGCGGGCTCGATGCCGCTGCTCGTGGTGTTGGCGGTCTTCGGCGCCGGGCTGATCGGCTGGCCCCGCCTACGGAGGGTCTCGCTCGTGGCGAGGGTCGTCTCCAAGGTGCACCGCTGAGCCGCAATGAGCCGACCGGATCGGTAAAGGGGCGTGCCGATGTCTGGATGGAGCGTTACCTATGGCAAGCCGCCACCCAGGACCTGGGTCTCCTGGGCCCGGGTCGTGGTGGGCGTGGCGCTTGTCTGGGGCGCACTCGGCGTCCTCGGGTACCGGCTCGGATGGGAGAGCCACTCCCACAACGGCCAGGCCAAGCTCCTCCAGTCCGAACGCGCGTCGATGGCGCACACGAGCGGCGCGACCTGCGCGCAAGGGGCACAGAGCGCGCCGACGAGCGACGGTCAGCTCACTGGAGTGCTCGTGATGTCCAAGCTGGGCGTCACCGCCCCCGTCGAGCAGGGCACAGGCGATGACGTGCTCAACGTGTCGGTGGGCCACGCAGACTCGACACCGCTACCGGGCACAGCGGGCACCTCGGTCCTGTTGGCGCACGACGTGAGCTACTTCGCAAACGTCGACCAGCTGGTCCCCGGCGACGTGGTCGAGTACGCGTCCGGCTGCGCCGTTGACAAGTTCGAGGTGACGTCCCACGAGGTCGTGGCCGCTGGCTCCGCGATCCCGCAGCTCGGCGGCGACGCGCTCGTCCTCGACACCTGCTGGCCGACCAACGCCCTGTGGTACACGCCGAACCGTTACCTCGTCGAGGCCACCGAGACAAGCGTCTCTTCGGGCCGCTCCGCTGCGAGCGCCCCGAAGACGTGGGTCACGGGATACACCACCGCCGCTCCCCCTGCCCTGGTCGCCCAGGGGCTCGACCTCACCAGCAACGAAGCGCCGATGGGGACGTTGCAGCTCAACGGCTCCCCCGACTCTGCGTGGGCCCAGTCGCCGGCTCCGCTCGCGGTCGAGGCCGCGGGCCTGGCCGCCTACTTCGGCGGACTGCACTCGGCGGATCAAGGCCGAAGCGACTGGTGGACAGACATAGCGCCGGGTGTCGCGATGCCGGCACCACTCGAAGGAGCGTGGGTATCGGGCCACGACGCCCCGCTCGACGTGACCATCACTGCGGACGGCGACACGCCAACCGCAGTCGTGCTCGGCACCGTCCTGACGCTGTCGGGCGGGCCTGCCCCGGGGGAGTACCGGGAGCAGGTCACAGAGGCTGTGCACGGACTGGATGTTTCGATCACCAACTGGGAGGTAGACCATGTCTGACGGTGCTCTTGACAACGCGTGCCTGAGGATGCAGGCCTCGGGGCCAGGGCTCGACGAGCTGATCCGGGCGAGGGGTCGGCGCCGCTGGTTCGGGCGCAGCAGCTTCGCGGTCGGAGGGGCGGCGAGCCTCGCCGTGGGCGCGGTCCTCGGGGGGCTGCTCGAGGGGGTCCCCGTGCTGCTCCCGCCGCCGGCAAGTGCGGCCGCGGCTCCGCAGGTGGTGCACGAGGTCTCCGGTGCCGACAACCCGCTCCAGCTGATCGGCCTCGAGGGCCTGGCCAGCGCCGCGAGGGCCGCTTCGAGCGACCTGGCCGCGGCCGCGTCGGCCGGTGCAACGCAGGCGACGGCGTCTCAGGCAGCGCTGGCCCCCGCTTCGGGAGCAGCGTCTTCGGTGCCTGCGGCGGCCGGCGTGTCCGAGGGCGCGAGCAGCGCTCCCTCTGTCCCATCTGCAAAGGCCCCGAGCACTCCTGCGCCGCCGGCCCCTTCGCAGTCAGCAGGCGCGCTGGACCAGGCGCTCAGCACCGTGAGCCAGGTGGGATCGCAGCTCCCGGTGGTCGGGAGCACCGTCACTAGCGTCGTGGGCACCGCCTCCGGCGCCGCCTCGAGCCTCCCTTCGAGCTCGCTGGGCTCGACCTCGAGCTCGTCGTCGCCGTCGTCATCGGTCACCTCGGCGGTCGGATGCGTGAGCGGGATCCTCTCCGGCAGCTCCTCGGGCTGCGGTTCGGGCTCGACGGGTTCTTCGAGCAAGTCCTCGACATCGGCACTGGGCGGCCTGTAGCCGGCGTCGAAACAAGTCCGTTGGGGGGGACCCCGGGTGAGGTCCACCTGCCCCCCGAGACCAAACCCGGGGCCCCCCCGGCGGGACTTTGGACCCGCCTCCGCATCGACCCTCGAGCGGCTCGGACCCGCAAGATCGCAGCTAGGTTTCCGTTTTCCTTGCAGGCGCCGATGGGTCCGCCATCGGTCGCCCGACGTGGCACCGCCAGCGCGGTGCCTGCCGGGGGCGCACCGAACACTCGTCGGCAACAGAGGCTTGTCCGGGCGCGCCGCGCCACGAAACGCGGTCACACGGGACGGGGAGGGGGTGCGCGTTGAGCACGGTTGCTGGGCCCTTGGGCGACGATCCCACGAGGGTCCTCCCCGCCGTCCGCCGGCCCGTAGGCGCCAGGATCGGCGGGGCCCTTTCCCCCGCGCCGGCCGGCGAGAAGGTCCTGAACATAGTGAAGGAGATCGGGGCCATGTTCGCCGTGGCGCTCGAGGCCATCCGGCTCCTTTTCCGGCGCGGGCTTCCCGTCGGGGAGTTCTTCGATCAGTGCTGGTTCCTCGCGAAGGTCACGACGCTTCCGCTCATCTTGGTGTCGATCCCCTTCGGCATCGTGATCGCGCTCGAGGTCGGGTCACTGCTCCAGCAGATCGGCGCCCAGTCGCAGCTGGGCGCAGCGATGGTGCTCGCGGTCGTGCGCGAGCAGGCGCCCGTCGCCACCGCCTTGCTCATCGCAGGAGCGGGGGGCTCGGCCATGTGTGCCGACCTCGGCTCGCGGCGCATACGCGACGAGCTCGACGCGATGCAGGCGATGGCTGTCAACCCGGTGCACAGGCTGGTGCTCCCTCGGATCCTCGCCGCCATGGTGGTGGCGGTGCTCCTCGACGCGGTGGTGAGCGTCGCCGGAATCGCGGGAGGCTGGTACTTCAGCACGCAGTCCATCCACATCACCACGAGCAGCTTCTTCGCCACCTTCTCCGAGCTGAGCCAGCTCGCGGACCTCTGGATGGCCCTGTTCAAGGCGGCGGTGTTCGGGTTCCTCGCCGCCATGGTCGCCTGCTACAAGGGCCTTTACGCCAAGGGCGGGGCGAAGGGAGTGGGTGACGCTGTCAACCAGGCGGTCGTGATCACGTTCGTGATGGCCTTCTTCGTGAACTTCGTGCTCACGGTCGTCTACTTCAACTTCGTCCCACAGAAGGCGATCTGATGTCCTCGACGGTGTTGGAGGCCCCCGCGGGAGGTCCAAGGCAGACCGCGTCCGCGCGCGTTACGGGCCAGGCGCAGCGCGCGAGGTCTGGGCTCGCCGGAGTGCTCGACCAGGCTTTCGACCAGCTGCGCTTCTACTTGAAGCTCTTCGTGGACCTGCCGAAGGGATTGCGCTACCGCCGCGAGATCACGGTGCTCGTGTCGGACATCACGATCGGGACCGGCGCTCTCGTGATCGGCGGGGGGATGTTCTTCGTGGTCACGAGCATCGCCTTCTTCACCGGGACCGAGGTCGGTCTCGAGGGGTTCACGGGGCTCCAGCAGATCGGCGCGCAGGCCTTCGTCGGCGTCATCTCGTCGCTCGCGAACACCCGGGAGATCACCCCTCTCGTGGCTGGCATAGCCCTGGCCGCGCAGGTCGGCGCCGGTTTTACGGCCCAGCTCGGCGCCATGAGGATCTCCGAGGAGATAGACGCCCTCGAGGTCATGGGCGTCAACAGCTTTAGCTACCTGGTGACCACCAGGGTGTGGGCAGCGCTCATCTGCATGATCCCGCTCTACCTGGCCGCTCTGTTCGCGAGCTTCCTCGCCACCGAGCTCATCGTGACGAAGTTTTTCGGTCTGTCGACCGGCGTGTACCAGCACTACTTCCAACTGTTCCTCCCGCCGATCGATGTCTTCTACTCGTTCTTGAAGGCGATCGTCTTCGCGATCGCCGTCACCATGATCCACTGCTACTACGGCTACAACGCCACGGGCGGGCCCGCCGGCGTGGGAGTGGCGGCGGGGCGGGCGATCAGGATCTCGATCATCGTCGTCGTCATCTTGAATCTCCTTCTGTCCACGGTGATGTTCGGGGGCGCCAGCTCCACGGCGAGGTTGGTGGGATGAGCGCGGCGCCACGGCTCGGCGGCGTCCTCGCCCGCAGGTCCGTGCGCCTCGCGGCCGTCGTCATGGCCGCCGTCGTGGCGATCGTCGCGGTGGTGGTGATCGTGAAGGCGTCAGGCGGCGCGTTCTCCGGCCAGTACGTGCTGAGCGGGATCTTCCCCCGCTCCGGGGAGGGGCTCCACGCCGGCTCGGAGGTGGTCTACCGGGGCGTGCAGGTCGGAAGGGTCACACAGATCGCGCTCGTGGACCGCAAGGCCAAGGTCTCCTTGGCCGTCGACCCGTCCTTCTCAGTGCCGGCCGACGCCACGGCCACCATCGAGCCGATCAACGTCTTCGGCGCGGACGACGTGGTGTTCTCCTTCGCTTCATCGGACCACGCTCGGAGGCTGGAGCCTGGCTCTTCGATACGGAGCACCGGGGCCTCCGACGAGCTCGGGGACCTCTTCGCCGCTGCGGACCCACTGCTCCAGCAGATCGACGCGCCCGACCTCTCCTCGATCGTGAGCGACCTGGCGCAGGCGTCGGTGGGGGAGGGACCTACCATCGCGGCGAGCATCCAGGAGGGGGCGAAGCTCGCCGCTCTCCTGGATCAGACCCTGCCGGCGCAGCTGAGCGCGCTCGACTCCTTCAACGGCTTCGTCGGCGCCATTGCGCCAACAGCCACCTCGCTCAACTCCATCGCCAAGGCCTCCAACACCGCGCTGCCCGCCTTCAACGCCGCAGCTTCCCAGTACGCGAGCCTGTTGAAGACGCTGGCACCGTTCGCAGAGGACCTCGCCCAATTCCTCTCGGCGTACCACCCCGACATCGAGACCTTGCTGTCGTCCGGTGACAACGTGGCGCGGGTCCTGCTGACGGACCAGCAGGACGTCGGGACCCTCATCCAGGGACTAGGTGTGTACGTCGAGAAGTTCGCCGCCGCGATCGACCCCAACGAGGTGCTGCCGGACGGCTCGCACTTCGGTTACTTCCAGACCTTCGTGCTCTTCGGAGACGTCAACCAGCTCATCTGCAGCCTGATCGCGCCCGCCGAGCCCGGGCTCTCGTCCCTCGCTCCGTTGCAGCAGGCGCTCGCCGGCGCCGGCACCCCGCTCAATTGCTCCAGCCAGCTCGCGGCGTTCGACGCGGCGCAGGGGCGTCCGGCCACCCCGGCTGCGGCCGAGAACACCTCGCAGGCGGCAGGGCAGCTTTCCACCCAGGCGTACCAGACCCTCACCACGCCCCAGGGCCCGACCAGCTCGGGCAACCTCGGCGGGCTCATCGACGCCCTCCTCGGAGACGGCGGTACGAACGCGAGTAGCGGCTCCTCCTCGAGCGGCGCCGGTGCCCCGCTCCTCGGGGGCCGGTGATGGGACTCGTGGGGCGCGCCGTGCAGCGGCTGTGGGTGGGGATCAGGCGCAGCGGGGTCCTGCATCCCACCGCGCTCAAGGTCCTTGCATTCGCCGTGGTGTGCCTACTGCTCTTGGCGGTCCTCGCCGCGCGCATCGGCAACATCAGCTTCTTCTCCCAACGCAGCACTTACTACGCCGATCTCTCCGACGCGACGGGGCTCGCGCCCTCGGACGAGGTGAAGATCGCAGGTGTGACGGTGGGGGAGGTGGACTCGGTGACCCTCCAGCGCGCGCACGCTCTCGTGGCCTTCTCGCTCGACGACAAGGTACAGCTGCACTCGGGAACGCAGGTCGGCCTCCAGTGGCACAACGTGCTGGGACAGCAGTTCCTCTACCTGTATCCCGTAGACACCGGAAAGACGTTGAAGCCGGGCGCGACTTTGCCCCTGTCCGACGACGTGCCGGGCGCAGACATAGGAGCGCTGCTCAACTCGCTCGGGCCGCTGCTCGGGGCGCTTCACCCCCAGCAGGCGAACGAGGTCGTCGAGAGCTTCGCCCAGACCCTCCAGGGCAACGAGACTCAGGTCGACCAGCTGATATCGAACGCCGCGAGCGTCTCGAGCACGGTCGGATCGGTAGACACCCAGGTGGGCGAGGTGGTGACCGACCTCGACCAGGTCATCGGCGCGCTCGCACAGCGCAGCAGCGACCTGGGCCAGGTCATCTCCAACCTCCAGAGCGTCTCCTCCTCACTGGCGAGCCGCAACGACCTGCTCGACCAGACCGTGGCCAACCTCGGCACTGTCTCCGGTGAGGTTGCCTCCATCGAGGCCGACACCCACGGCTCGCTCTCGACAGCCATCGGCGACCTCGAAGCAGTTTCCGCGGAGATCCAGAGCCGCGAGGGTGAGCTCTCCCAGGGAGTGTCCACTCTCGGGGCGGGCCTGGCCCCGTACGTGGAGATCTCCTCCTACGGGCAGTGGTTCCAGATCCAGGCGGTGTACTCCTGCGCGGCCAACGAGAAGAGCTGCAGCTACTACCAGTCCTCCAACCCGCCCGCCGGCTCCGGCACGGGCGGGAGCCCACCGTCTTCGGCCCCCACAGCGGGCGCCGCAGGCGGTTTGGGACCGCTGGGCACCGGCGGCTCCTCCTCGGGCGCGGGTTCCTCGGCGTCCATCGGGCAGATGCTCCAGATGGTCGCCGGCGAGGGGACCTTCTTGGGGAGCGAGCCGTGAAGTCCTTCACCGAGAGAGACCCGCGCATCATCGGGGCCGTAGTCATCGTCGTCGCGCTCGTCATCGTGGGCGGAGTGTTGTTCTTGAACCGCTCGGTGTTCGTACCGAGCTACACCGTTCACGCCCGCTTCGCCGACGCGGCCGGCATCGGCAAGGGGGCCGAGGTGACCGTGGCGGGGGTGAAGGTCGGGACCGTGAGCACGGTGCACGTCGACGGCGACTCGGTCGTGGCAGACCTATCCATCGACCACGGCGTGGTCCTGCCTGGCAAGACCGCGGCCGCGATCGAGGTGCAGACGGTGCTCGGGGTGCTCGACGTGGCCCTCGAGCCCCGCACCGGGTGGGACCGTCCGCTTCGCAACGGGGCGTTGCTCACCGACACCTCCGTGCCCGTCGAGTTCCAGGACCTCCAGAACACCGCCGGCAACCTGCTCCAGCAGTCCGACGTCGCCGCCTTCAACGACCTGCTGAGCTCGCTCGAAGCGGTGACCTCCGGCAAGCAGGCGGAGGTGGCGACGATCATCTCTGGGCTCGACCGCTTCACCGGCGTGGTCGACCAGCGAAGCTCGCAGGTCTCGAGCCTCATCGACGCGGCCAACACCGTCGCGGCGACCGTCGCGCAGCGCGACCAGCAGCTCGCGTCGCTGGTCGACAGCCTCGCCACGGTCGTCCAGGGCCTGGCGGAGCGCTCGGCCGACCTGAGCGCCCTGATCACAAACACCGAGGCGGTCGCCAGCCAGACCGCGTCGCTCGTCGGGCAGAACCAGCCGCAGCTACAGGGGCTGATCAGCCATCTGACCTCGGTCCTGGCGGTGGTCCAGCAGCACCAGGACGACCTTGCAGAGGGGGTCTCCTACCTCGCGAGCGCGGTGACCGGCTTCCAGTCCGTCGGATACTCCGGGACCAGCGACACCCCGAATTCCTGGGCGAACATCTACACGAACCTGGTCGGAGTGTCGGGCGCCTACGGGGCGCTCGGCAACTGCGCTGCTCTGGACCAGGCTCTCGACCTGATCCTCGGCCCCGACCCGACGTCCTGCGACCAGCGCTCGGGCCCGCCCGTCTCGTCCAGCTCTACCTCCTCCCCGGCTTCGCCCGCCGGCGCGGGGGGCGCCTCGGCGGCAACCCCGGCAGCCAAGTCCCCGAAGGGCTCCAGCTCTGGATCGCCTTCGGTCAACTCGCTCGAGCAGCTGCTCGAGCCGCTGGTGGGAGGCTCGAGTTGAGGCGGCGCGCGCGCCTCGCGGTGCTCGCAGTGGCCGCCGCGCTGTGCGCCTCGCTCCTCGCGTCGTGCAGCAGCGGGCCCTCCCCGTACCAGGTGACCGCCGTGCTGCAGAGCGCGGAGGGTCTATTCCCCGGAAACGCCGTGGACGTGCTCGGAGTGGGCAAGGGCAGCGTCACCACCGTGAAGCCCGTCGGCGACCACGTGGTCGTGACCATGTCGGTCGAAGGCGACCAGCCGCTGCCGGCAGGCGTACACGCCGCGCTCACCACGCCGCAGCTTCTCGGCGAGCCGTCGATCGAGCTCTATCCGGGGTACACCAGCGGGCCCAGGCTCGAGGCCGGAGCGGTCATCCCCGAGAGCCGGACCTCGGTGCCGGTGTCGATCGACCAGTTGCTGCGCGACCTCCAGCAGTACCTCGGGGAGGTGAACCCCCAGGCCGTCGGCGGGGTGATCTCGAACCTCGCTCAGGACCTCCAAGGGCAAGGACAGGGCCTCAACCAGCTGATCTCCCAGGGGGCGGGCGTGCTCAGCCTCCTCGCGCAGAAGGGCAACGAGCTCGGGCAACTGAACGGCTCGCTCGCGCAGATCACCGGCACCCTCGACCAGCGGACCTCCACGGTCTCACAGCTTCTGAAGGACTACGACACCGTGTCGAGCGTGATAGCGCAGAACGCCGGTCCGCTCGGCGATGCCATCACACAGCTCGCCAACACCTCGCAGGCGCTCTCGCAGCTGCTGTCGCCAAACCTGCAACCGCTCCAGTCCGACATCTCGACCATCACCCAGGTGGGCCGCACACTCGACCGCAACCTCGGCTCGCTCGACCAGGGCCTCAAATCGTCGGTCTCGCTCTTCGCAGCGGCGGGACGCGCCTACGACCCGGTCAACAACTGGCTCAACCTGAACAACCAGCTCGCCCCCGGCCTCACCTCTTCCGTGGTGCAGGGGCTCGTCCGCGACCGGTTGGCGGGTATCTGCCGGCGGGTGCTGGCCAACCACAGTGCCGGGCTGTCGGCGAGCGACATCTCCACCCTCCAGACCTGCGGCAACCCCGACTCGGGCTTCTTCGACCCGCTGCTCGCGGTCCTGCCGGGCATCTTGAACACCCCCCCGGGCAGCACCGGCTCGTCATCGACCCCGACCGCTCAGAGCATGATCGCCCAGGGCGCCGGCCAGATCCCCGGGCTCAGCGCGGCCCAGCAGCAGCAGCTCTCGCAGGTACCCGCCTCGTCGCTCTCGACGCCGAGCGGCCCCACCGAGTCGCTCGGCGGGCCCAGCGATCTGAATCCCGCCACCCCGGTGGGCCCGAGCCAGTCCGGCGGCGGCGGGCTCCTGGGCGGGCTGGTGCACGCCTTCGTCGGGGTCGCCCACTTCTTCGGGAGCCTGGTGTGAGCGCGCCCGGGTCCCGCCGGAGGTCGGCGACCGGCGTCGTCGCCGCGCTCTGCCTCGCGGGCGCAGGCGCATTCGGCCTCGCCGGGTGCTCGAGCGCGGGATCGGGGACGATCACGGTGTCGGCGAACTTCAGCGACGTGAGCGACTTGGTGGCGGGAGCGCCCGTGCAGTTCGCCGACATCTCGGTCGGAAACGTGAAGTCGATCAACCTCGCGGAAAGTCGCGCCAAGGTCGTGATGACCGTCGACAAGAGCGCGGACGTGCCCGCCGACGTGACGGCGCAGCTCCAGCAGACGACGATCCTCGGCGAGCACTACGTCGCCCTCGTCGCTCCCGACGACAGCGGACCGGCGCTATCCAACGGTGCCGTCATCGGCAAGACGGAATTCGTCCCGGGGATCGAGCAGCTCGTCTCTTCGGGATCAGAGGTGTTCGGCGCGGTCAACGCCGCGCAGCTCGCCGAGATCATCGACAACGGGGCGGAGGGGTTCGGCGGCCAGTCCGCCGCGCTGCGGCAGCTGCTCGACGACTTCAACACGGTGCTGGCGGGATACGCGTCGCGCTCGGGGGAGATCAAGTCGGTGGTCGACCAGCTGGCGCAGTTCGGCGCCACCCTCGCTCCCGACGCGCAGTCGGGCGCGCAGGCCATCTCCAATCTCGCGCAGACCACCCAGGTGCTCTCCCAGCAGTCCGCTCAGTTCGAGCAGCTCCTCCAGTCCCTCGACGACCTGGCTGTCCAGGGCCGTTCGATCCTCGACACGGGTGTGTCGCAGACCGAGGACCAGCTCGACGCCCTGGCCGCGGTCGCAGAGCAGCTCGGCGCCCACCAGCAGGATCTGGCCGCGGTCCTCGAGTACCTCCCTGGCCACAACGCCACGACGTCGGAGCTCACCGTCGACAACTACGCACAGGTGCTCGACGACGTGATCGTTTGCGGTCTCCCTTCGGGCTCGGGCGGCGACAGCGGTAATTACGCCGACAACACCTGCAACGCGGGCGGCACGAGCACCAAGAGCGGTAAGTCGCCGTGATCACGCGCCGGATCGTCGTCAACCTCGTCGCATTCGGGGTGCTCAGCCTGGCGCTGGTCGCGTACGGGTTCTTCGACCTCCTCGGGAACCCGCTGGCGGGCACCACGACCGTGTCGACGGTGCTGCCGACCGCATCCGGTCTCTCGCCCAACTTCTTGGTGACGCTTGACGGCGTCGACGTCGGGCTCGTCAAGTCGGTGTCGCTGGTCCCACGGGGTGCAAGGGTCACCATGGCACTCAACCCGGGCACCCGGGTCCCCGAAGGGGTCCGGGCCCGGGTAGTGATCGCCAACGCGCTCGGCGAGCAGGAGGTGGAGCTCGTACCGAGCCCGAAGGATCGCACCGGGCAGTACCTGAGCAACGGCGCGGTGATCGTGGCTTCACCGGACAGCACCCCGGCCAACGTGGGCACCGTGGTGGCGGAGGCCACCCGGCTGCTCCAGGCCATACCGGCGGGAGCCTTGGACTCGCTGTTGCACGAGACGGCGGTGGCCTTGAACGCCAACGCCGGCAACCTGCGCACGATCGCCTCGGCCAGCGAGCTGTTCAGCCAGGAGTTCCTGGCCCAGCAGCAGCAGTTCGAGGCCCTTCTGGCGAACGCGCCTCCGGTGCTCGACACGGTCACGCAGAACGCTTCGGCGCTCCAGCATTCACTGGCCGACACGGCGGTCCTCGCGGAGGTGCTCGCGACCCATTCGAGCGACCTCGTGCGCCTCTTCGGTCAGGGCACGAGCGCGGCCTCGGCGCTCGAGTCGTTGGTGACGCACAGCGAGCCGAACCTGGCGTGCGTCATCCACGACGCCTCGGACATCGCCTCGAACCTGTCTTCGGGCGCCAACCTCTCCAACCTCGACACGGCGCTTCGAACCAACCAGGTGTTCTTCGGTGCCGTGGCCAACGTGGCCCAGGACGGCCCGGCGGAGGCGCTGACCTCGAAGGACAGCGCGAGAAGCAACCAGGAGTGGCTGCGCACTCGCCTGCTGCTGCCGCCCTTCCAGGTGCCGAGCCAGCCGAACGCGGTCACCTACACCACTCCCACGAAGCTGCCTCCGGTGCTCCCGGGGGCGGGATGCAGCACCGAGTTCGGGCAGGGCGTGGGGCCGGCGACACAGGCAGGCTTCAAGCCGGTGGGACCCGGGGCCAATGTCGTGGCCCCGACCACCGCCGAGGCCCAGGTGCGCGGCGGCGGACCGGCTCCTGACCCATCGGCGCCGGCGGCCGCCCGGGTGGGACCCGGAGCCTCGCAGGTGCTTGCGCCGACATTGACGGGGCTGGTCGTGCTGGGATTGCTGGTGACCATGGGGCACCGTCGCCGGACGCGCTCGGCGCGTCCACTGCGCCCGGCTGCCCGAGCCGCGAAGGGGAGGGGCTGAGTGCCAGAGGACCGGGGGGACGAAGAGATCCAGGGTCGGGTCGCGGGGGACGGAGTGTCGGTGGTGGGCGCGCGGGTGGGGCGCGCCTCTGGGCCGGGTGCTGGACAGCGGGCAGCCCGAGCGCGCAGGCGCGGCGCGGGGCCGGGGCTCGCCGAGCCGTTGCAGGGCGATCCGCCGGAGGAGGCCTCGAGTGACCTCGGTGCGCAGGCGCCCTCAGGACCTGCGACCGGATGGTCGCTTCGCCGGGGGGGTAGGACCAGCGCGGCGACGGGCGACGGTCGCGATTCCATGCTCTCGTTTCGAGGCGAGGTCGTTCTCGCGGCGTTGGCGGTCGTCGGCGTCGTGGCCGGGATCGGCTTCGGCCTCGCCTGGGCCAACCTGAACGGCCAGAACTCCACGCGCCAGGCCGCCGAGCAAGCGGCCCGGACGTTCATAATCGACGTGACGAACTTCAAGCCGACCACGATCGACGCCGACTTTGCTCAGGTACAGAATTGGGCGGACCCCGGCTCGCTGTTCGCCAAGCAGGCCGCGCAGTTCTACAACTCCAACATTCGACAATCGCTCGTCGCCGCTCAGGCCGAGTCGCAAGGGCAGATCCGCGACCTCTACGTCGAGAGCCTCAATGGTTCGGACGCGGTGGTCTACGCAGTGGTGGACCAGGCGTACCAGAACTCGAAGATGAGCTCGCCGGCGACCGACACCCTTCGCCTCACCCTCGACATGGTCGACACCGGAAACGGCTGGCGCATATCGGTGGTGACGGTGGAGAACCCGAGCTCTTTGTCACCTTCTACGCCGTCGTCGACCCCGTAGGCTCGGCCCTTCTCCCGGGCCATCGGCGTCTGATCGGCCGGAAGCCGCCCGGCCCGGTCCGGTTGGGCGATCGGGTAGAAATACTGACGCCGTGGAACATTTCCTCTCCTCCTGGGGCTACCTCGCGCTCGCTCTCCTGACGGTCGCCGAGGCAGCGTGCATACCGTTTCCTTCGGAGGTCACGGTGGGATTCGCCGGGTACCTGGCCTCCACGGGGCGGCTCGACCTCGCCGCGGTGATCGCACTCGGCACTGCGGGGGAGACAGTGGGCGCGCTCATCGGGTACGGGATCGGTCGCTTCGGGGGTCGACGACTCGTAGACAGGTTCGGGCGCTACGTGCTGCTCAGCCACGAGGACCTCGACCGTGCGCAACGCTGGTTCGATCGCAGGGGGGAATGGAGCGTGCTCGTCGGTCGCGTGGTGCCACTGGTCCGCACGTTCATCGCGCTCCCCGCAGGTGTCGCGCAGATGCAGCCGGTGCGCTTCACATTGCTCACTTGCCTGGGCAGCCTTGTCTGGATCGGTGCTCTGGCCGGCGCCGGCTACGGCCTAGGGGGCCAGTGGCACCGGCTCACGCACGGTTTCAGCGTTGCCGGCTACGTGCTATTCGCCCTGGCCGTGGTGGCGATCGCAGGTTTCGTCTTCCTCCGCTGGAGGCGCGTGCGCGCCGATCGCAACCAATCCGCCGCTTCTAAGGGCTAGAAAGTCGTGATGAGCCAAGACACCTGGAACGCCGTCGACTCCTACATAAACGCGGCGCTGGTCGGTGATGACCCTGCCCTCGACGCGGCGTTGGCGGCGAGCGCAGAGGCAAGGTTGCCTCCGATAGCCGTGGCCCCCAATCAGGGCAAGCTCCTTCATCTGCTGGCGGTCGTGTGCGGGGCGCGGCGGATCCTCGAGATCGGGACTCTCGCTGGCTACAGCACCATCTGGCTCGCGAGGGCCCTTCCCCGCGACGGGAGGCTCGTCACCTTGGAGTACGACCCGAAGCACGCCAAGATCGCCCGGGCCAACCTCGAGCGAGCGGGGCTATCGTCGGTGGTGGAGGTCCGCGTCGGTGCGGCGCTCGACACCCTCCCGAAGCTCGCCGCCGAAGACCTCGGGCCGTTCGACCTCGTATTCATCGACGCAGACAAGCCGAGCACTCCCGACTACGTGTCGTGGGCGCTAGAGCTCTCGCGCCCCGGGAGCCTGATCGTCGTGGACAACGTCGTGCGTGACGGGAAGGTGGCCGACCCCGAGAGCCGCGACGAGAGCATCCTCGGGATGCGGCGAACCTTCGACATGCTCGGCTCCGATCCGCGCCTGGATGCCACTGCGCTCCAGACGGTAGGAATCAAGGGGTATGACGGCTTGGCGGTCGCGCTCGTGAAGCCGGCTGCCTGAGCCGTCCGAGATGTGGGCCTATTGGGCGGTGCCCTTGCGATCCGCGCGCGCCAGCTCGGCGAGGTAGGAGTTGTAGGCGGCCAGCTCTGGGTCCTCTTCCTCAGCGAGCCTGATCCTCTCCAGTGAGCGCGCCCGGCTCTCTGCCATTTCGGCGACCGCAGCGGCCCGTTGAAGCCGCCGAAGGCCGCGCGCCCCGATCTTCTCCGGGTCGTCGTGCACGAAGAACCACCAGAAGACCGTCCCGAAGACGGCGAAGCAGGGCCACATGACCGAGTAGACCCATCCGAGGCTGTCGCCCGAGAGCGCCACCTGAACCTGCCACCAGCAGGCGATGCCGCAACCCGGCAGCCAGATTCCGAGCGCCACGTGGGCCCACAACGCCCGCCTGGAAGTCCAGATGCCTCCGTGTCGAGGCGTGATCGCAGGCTCGTCAGGCACCTTGCCCGCCCTCTTCGACGCCCGCGTCGCTCGCCGGCGACGAAGCAGGCAACGGGGTCGCCACGACGCGTTCGTACATCCGGGTGAGCAGGCGCTCGGCCACGATTGCGCAGAAGGGGACCGTGCCGGCCAGGAGCACCAGAAGCATCCTCGTGAACCTGAGGCGCAGTCTCCTCGTCAGGTCGAACGCGGCGAAGAGGTAGACGATGTAGCAGAACCCGTGCACGGTCCCGACGACGTTCGCGACCTTCGGCTGCCCGGCCGCCAGCTGGAGCGGAACCCCCGCGAACACGAGCACGATTAGCAGCACAGCGGTGACGTAGGCCATCACCCGGTAGCGGACCAGGACGCCGTGCAGTCGCACCCTCGCCGTGGCGTCCAAGGCGACTTCCAGGTCGTCGGGAGGATCTTGGGTGTTGGTCTCTCGCCGCATGTCTCGGTGTCCTCGGGTGCCCATCCGGAGAGCGGGCGACGGGAATCGAACCCGCATGACCAGCTTGGAAGGCTGGGACTCTGCCATTGAGCTACGCCCGCGTGGGTTTCATTCTTGCAGAATGCTCGGCGAGCTCGAGCCGGTGCTTCGCTTCGGGAGTCGAGCGAGCCACCGGTTATCGTCGTATGGGTGAACGGCGCGGAGTACGACGAGTTCGGCTTCTTCCACGAGAACGCACAGGAATTCGGCTTGCCTTTCGACAAGCCCCCCGTCGTGCGGAGGCAGGCAGTCGAGATAGGTGACGGGAGACGGTTGAGCAGCCTCGTCTGGGGGGACTCGGCACCCGAGGTGGTCTTGCTGCACGGGGGCGCGCAGAACGCGCACACCTGGGACACGGTCGCCCTCGCTCTCGGCCGTCCGTTGTTGGCGGTCGACCTACCGGGCCACGGTCATTCGGACGGCGGCCGTGCCGGCTCTCTGTCTCCGTCGGACAACGCTGCCGACGTCGCCGTGGTGATCCGCGCCCTCGCCCCCGAAGCAAGGGCGGTCGTAGGCATGTCACTCGGTGGTCTGAGCTCGATATCGCTTGCCAGCCAGGCTCCGGAGCTCGTGCGCCGCCTGGTGCTCGTGGACGTCACACCTGGGGTCGACTCGAAGAAGTCCTCGCAGATCATGGCCTTCATACAGGGGCCGGAGACGTTCGAGAGCTTCGAGGAGATCCTGCAGCGCACCATCGAGTTCAATCCCACGCGCAGCGTCTCTTCCCTGCGACGCGGGGTGCTCCACAACGCCATCCAGCAGCCTGACGGCACGTGGGTGTGGCGCTACAGGAGGTTCCCTGCCGCTCCTGCGGGCGCCTTCAGGGACTATCACGCGCTCTGGGAGGATCTGTCCGCGTCCAAGGCACCCCTGATGCTCGTGCGGGGAATGCTCCCGCAGTCGGTCGTGGACGACGCCGACGAGACGGAGCTGCTCGCGCGCAGGCCTGATGCACGAGTCGAGCACGTGGACAACGCCGGCCACAGCGTGCAAGGCGACGCTCCTCTGGAGCTGGCGCGTCTCGTCTCGGACTTCGTCTTCTCCTAGGAGGAGAAATAGCCGAAGGCGTCGACGACGACGTTGGCGGGACTCGTAGAGTCGAAGACTCCCATGGTGCCGCTCGTGCCGACGGTGCCATAGGAGGCGTTGCCGACCGTGCTCGAGACGTCGCCCGAGGAGTAGTTGACGTCGGCGGCGGTCGGGACGGACTGGCCGCCCGGGTAGACGGTGAGGTAATTGGGCCCGCCGGCTATGTCGGTCACGTTCAGCACCGCGGCGGCAGCGTTGGCAGGGATGCCGCCGTAACCGGCGACGCTCACCGCCAGGCTCGCACCGGCGGGAACCTGGCTGGCGGCCCGGGTGTCGGCCAAGCGGGCCGGGCTAGCGAGGGTGGCGAAGAGGTCCCCGGGGGCGCCTGCGGCGGTGAAGTAACCGTCTAGGTCCACCACCACGTCGGTGGAGCCTTGGGCGTTCGACAGCGTGATCGAGCCCCCGCTCCCGATCCCGACGACGGCCTTGGTCGAGAGGACCTCGCCCGGGAGCCAGTTCTCGTCCACGGTCGGGGTCGAGCTCGAAGGTGGTGAGCCCGTCGGATAGCTCTGGAGGTAGCTCTGCGAGGTGGCGTCGACCACTGCGATGTTCACGACTACCGCAGTCACGCTCGCCGGTACCCCCGTGCTCCCGCCTGCCACGACGAGATCGAGGGTATCGGCCTGCGAGTCGAGGGTGTGGCCGGCTCCGGTGTAGCCGGAGCCCGGTCGGGTGTCGGCGAGGCGGGTGGGGGTCACCGGCACGTACGCAGCGCCGGAGGCAGTGCTCTGCGGCGCGTAGTAGCCGTAGAGATCCAAGGTGAAGTCGGTGTCGCCCGAAGGACCGTTGTAGATGGAGATCGCCGGATCGCCGTCGGAGGGGTCGGTCCCGAGTCCGACCGTCACGATGTTCCCCACGATCTGCCCGGCCGCGAAGACGACGTTCGCAGTGGCAGGGATCGACCCGCCCGCGGGATAGCAAGCGAGGTAACCGCCCTGGCTCGGGCTCACCGCGGTGAGCTGCGCCACGACTGCGCCGGCGTTGGTGGCCACCCCCGAGGGCATGTCCACCGTCAGCGACCCACCCGGGCACAGCGTGTCGGATGCGTACGTAGCCGGATCGGTGGCGCCGCTACGAGTGTCTGCGATCCGGATGGGTGCAGAAAGCGATGTGTAGCCGAGCCCAGACGTCGGGATCGCGCGCTTCGCCTCGGAGGACCTCGCGATGTGGTCGTTGGCGTTGCAGGTGGCGGGAGGCGGGTTCGGGGCGGGACTGGTCTGCGGCGACACAGTGATGGTCCACGCGCAGTCGCTGTCGACGCTCAGGCTGAAGGTGCCTGTGTCGCTGTAGTAAGTGGTGCCGCTCGCGCCCGCGCCTGACGAGCTCGGACCGGTGTCGACCGCAGTGTCGCCGGGGGGCTGATCGATGAAAACGTCGAACGCACCACCGGTGAATCCCGCGCAGTTGTAGCTCCACGCGATCTGCCAGCTGCCGGACTCGGTGAACTGCGAGGTGTCGCCGGAGTCTCCCGTATGCGCACTCGAGTAGTCGGCCGTGCCCGTAGCGGGCGCGACGTTGCTCGGCGACACGTTGATGGTCCATTCGCACTCGCTGTTGACGCTCAGGCTGAAGGTGCCGGTGTCGGTGTAGTAGTCGGTGCCGCTCCCGCCCGTGCCGAGCTCGTTCGGGCCGAAGTCGATGGTGTTGTCACCGGACGGCTGGTCGACGGTCACGATGAAGTTTCCGCTCCCGCCGTAGGAGGCGCAGTTGTAGCTCCATGACATCTGCCAGCCGGCGGACTGCGAGAAGGCCTGGGTCTCACCCGAGGTCCCGGTCTGGGCGCTGCTGAAGGTCTCGGTGGTGGCGCCGGCTACCTGGCTCGTCGTGAGGAGGAGCAGCCCCGAGCTGCCCAGGACCAGCGCGGCAAATGCCGGGATCCTCGCCAGGCGGCGCCCGAGGCTTGTGGAGCGGGGGAGAGGAGCGGGGTCCAGCACCGGGACAAGCGAAGCATCTCCGTGCCTGCCGCTGGGGGATGCGGGCGTCTTCCAGCTGGAGGGCCGGCGGCCGCCGTCCGGTGCGGGCGTGTCCTCGATCCCTGGTTGGCGGTCACTTTGTCCCGGAACGCAAGGGGCCAGGGGCGGATCGGTTTTTTATACATGTTGTCCACGGACAGCCATGTTCGTGAACGGCGTGGACAGAGGCGCCGAGGTCGAAGCGGAAGGCGGTGGCGGCTGGGGGGCGGCCTGCTGGCGGCGGTCGGGACGGCGTCGGCGCTCTGTAGTGTCGCGGCTCCTCAGCCCACGCTGGCATCGAGTGCCGCGCCGCCGTTCGTGACCCAGAGCCTTTCCTTCACTGCCGACGACGGCGTGGTCCTCCACGCTTCGGTCGGCTCCTTCGGGTCCCTGGCGCGCCGTCCCCTCATAGTCGAGGACAGCCCCTATGCCCCCGATGCGAGCACCCTCGACTGGTCCGGCAACGCATACAACTACGTCGAGCTGCAGTGGCGGGGCACGGGCCTGAGCGGCGGATCGCTGGACTCGACCGGCAGTCGTGACCAGCAGGACCTCTCTGAATTCCTCGGCTGGGCGTGCAGACAGTCCTGGAGCGACGGCGACATCGGCCTCTACGGCTTCTCGGCGAGCTCCATCGTCGTCTACAACGCGATGCACCTCCCGCTTCCGTGCGTGAAGGCGGCCGCCCTCATGTCCGGCACCGTGGACCTCTACCGGGACCTTCTGTACATCGGCGGGATCCCGAGCCCGGTCGTCGGCTCGGCCGTCGAGGGCCTGATCCTGGAGCCATGGATCGAGAACCTCCTCGGGCGCACCGAGACCGAGCCCGCCACCACTCCGGGCTCGGTCGGCGGGCTCGCACTCGCGCCGGCCCAAGTGGGGGCCAACATGACCGAGGACTCCTTCTGGGAGGACCGGACCTTCAAGGGGGATCCGAACCACATCCCGGTCCTCGCCGACAACGGCTTCTACGACGTCGAGGAGGCCGGAGCGTTCGGGGGGTTTCTGGACACCAAGGCAGACGGCAGCCACCTGATCGTGATGGGTGCCCACGACGGGTTCTCGGCCGGCACCCCAGGCCCGTTCCCCTATTACACCGAGTGGTTCGACCACTATTTGCGCTACGTCGACAACGGAGTCCAGGACCAGCCCGTCGTCCAGGCCGACCTCTCGAACGGGAGCAGGGAGCAGTTCCTTGACGACAAGGTCACAGAGGTGACCGGGGCGGGCTGGCCTCTGCCCCAGACGCGCTGGACCGACCTGTACCTCTCGCCCGCCAAGAGTGGATCCGTCGACTCGATCAACGACGGCACCCTCGCGTTCTCTGCCGAGAAGGCTGGAGCTCTGCAGTCCTACCCGTTCGTCCCCTCCGAGGCCACAGAGACCGACGTGCACTCCGTAGCGGCGGTGGCGGGCGACGGGATCGACCAGGCCTCCGCCGTCATGCCCCCGCTCACCAACATGGACCTGTCGGGGGCGACGTCGCTCACCTACACCACCCCTCCACTGAAGGAGGCCGTCAACGCCGTTGGCCCCGTGGGCCTCGACCTGTACGCCTCCTCGAGCGCGCCGCTCACGGACCTCGTCGCAGTGGTGGCAGACGTGTGGCCCGACGGCACTGCGTATCCCGTCGCCACCGGGTGGCTGCGCAGTTCGTACCCGCAGGTCGATCTGTCGAAGTCGCTGGTCGACTCGGCCGGGGACATCGTCGACCCCTACAACGTGTTCAGCTCGCAGTCGCCTGCCTTCCCCGGCGCGATGCGCCAATACCACATCGAGGTCCTCCCCATCGGGAACCATTTCGCGGCCGGGCACCGAATACGGCTGTACATCCTCGGTAGCCCAGCTGACATGCAGGGCTCACCTCCGGGCCTCGACACCTTGTCGATCGGGGGGATGACGTTGTCGCGCCTGATCTTCCCGACGGTCGGTACGAGCCTCGCCACGGCGCTCGGCAAATAACCGCGTTCGCTTGGAGCTCGATCAGTGCCCGCTGTGCTCGGACCTGGGCCACGCGAGCTGTCGCTTCACCCGATACTCGACATTTGCCGGGTCGCATGCTTCTGCGGCCGCGAAGTCTCGGGCTGCGCCGACTCTGTCACCGAGCTTGTACAGAGCCACTCCTCTCAGGTGGAAAAGCCACTCACCGAAGATTCGCTCGTCGACTCCTAGCCCGTCCCTAGCAGCTGTGTCACGGCCAACGACCGACAGCCGATCGAGGCGCTCGACCACTTGATCGAACGCGCACCGAGCCTCGGCGTCGAGAGCGCCTGACCACAGGACCGCGACGTTGTCGGGGAACAGCGTGTCCGCCTCCTCGACCAACCCGGCGTCGGGCCGGCCCTCGATCGCGTTTGCGTTGATGAGGTCGATGTAGATGGCAGCATCTGCCGGCGCCGTGTCGCCGTGGCGCAGGATCACCTGGCGTCCCTGCTCCCAAGCAGAGCGGGCCTCGGAAGGGCGCCCAAGGGCGGAGTGGATCCTCCCGATGTGGTCCCACAGGTAGGAGCGCTCGGGATCGAGCTCCACCTGGGCGAGCAGGAGCGGGAGATTGCGATCGTGCTTCGCGCCTTGGTCGCCTTCGTAACCGTCGTGCTCGAGGAGCAGCTCGATGTCCCCGATCAACAGCCCCTCGTCACGTGCGACCGCATTGATCGCAGCCAAGTGCGATTCGTGGATCACACCCCAGAAGCGGATGTCCGGGCGATTGCGCCAGACTCGGTGCTCGCGGTACGGGGTGTACCCCACCCGTGACCGCAGCCAGAGGCGGTAGGCGACGTGGGGTGTGGGATCGGTGAGCCACCGCTCGACCTCGGCTCTCGACACGGGGGCCAGATACTCGTCCGCGTCGATGTAAAGGACCCACTGACTCTGCAGGTTGTCCAGGGCGCAATTTCGCGCTTCTGAGAAGTCGCCCCCCCACTCCCAGCGCAGCACGCAGGCGCCGAACGACTCAGCGATCGAGATGGAAGCGTCGGTGGACCCTGTGTCGACGACCACGATCTCGTCCACCACCGGCCGAATGGAGCCGAGACAGCGACCGAGGACGTCTTCTTCGTCTTTGACGATCAGTGCCGCCCCGAACAGAGGTCCGTGGGGGCGATCCGCTCTCGGCAAATACCCCTCGACCAGCTACTTGCCTGAGTTGGTGAGGTTGGTGCCGTCTGTCGGTTGGGCGTACGCCGAGTTCACCCCGCTCATCGAGAAGGAGGTGACTGCGGGCACAGCGAAAGCCGCACCCAGCGCGACGCGCTTGACGAAGGAGCGTCGGTCGAAGCCGACGTGTTCGGCAACCTCGTCGGCAGGGTCGAACTCTTCCATGAAGCCCTCCGTGCAGCTGTCGGAACTATCAGCCTATGACACAGGACGCGCGTCCACAAGGTCCATGACGAGACGCGGCGCCCGGCCGTCGGGGCCAGCGTGAAGCGAATGGCAGTGCGCTGAGCTCGCCAGGTTCGCGGCCTGACGGACGGCGACGCGTCTCGGCTCGAGGACGGGAAAGGCCTGGCGGATCACCTCTTGCACGACCAGGGCGGCCGGTGCCGGCTCCATGCGCGAAGGTCCCTCGGTGCGTCGCAGCACCATGACATGCTCGATGGGGGCACGGGGAAGGGCCCAGGGGAAGCCGTGCTCGGTGGGGTCGACGAGCCGGACGGGAGATCGGCCGAACGCCGGCGCGTCCGCCGCCCACGACGCCGAGGTGACGAGCTCGAACGTCCCCGGTTGGGCGTGAAGTCGGCGCGCGACACCCATGACCTCGCCGTCGCGGATGACGAAGCTCTCGTCCACTTCCACGGCTGCGCCCTCGCACAGAAGCCCCACAGCAAGCGTGGTCTTGCCGGCACCTGCCGGTCCGACCACAGCTACCCGGTGACCGTCGGCACCCGCCACCGCTCCGTGCACGCGGAGCCATCCCTTGAGGCTCGCCAATTCCACAGCCCGGCGGTAGACGCGCGCGAACACGCAGTCGAGGGCCTCCTCCGGCGTGCCGACGGCTGCAAGGTGATCTGCACCATCGAAAACGTCGAAGCCGATGCGCGCCGAGCCGAGCACGGTGATTCGGACCTCGGCGAGCGGAGCAATTTCGTGGCTGGCGCGTTGAGCCATCAAACCGATGACGTCGAAAGCCGCACGGTCGTCGACCTTCACATGCACGTCGTGCCAAAGGACCTGGAACCGGTGCTCGAAGGGGCCCTTCAGTCGAGCAGCCCTTCCCGACGAAGGTCGGCCAGGCACTGCGCCGTCTCGGACGTCGGCACCCGGTCGAGAGCGAAGCCTTTGCCCACCTGCTCGGCGATCGTGGGCTCGTCGTTGTCCCCCGTGCAGAGACAGAAGATGAGAGAGGCCGTGTGGTTCAGGTAGTGGACCTGGTCCCTTGCTTCGTCGTAGATGACCAGGCCATCGGGGACCTCGTTGACCTCGAGATCCGCGCGGGCACGCGGGCCTGCTGATTGCAGCTGGCTCATGTCGGCCTCTGGCCCCTCTCCGTCCCCGGGTCCCCCGATTCTCCTGTGCCGATCACCGAGGTCACTGACCGAAAAAGGCTACTCGCGGACTCGATGACGGTCGTCGAGTCATAGGAGCGCGCTACCAACTCCGCCGCGGACGCCACCAAGCGATCGGCGAGGGCCGGGTCTTCGAGCGAGGACACGCGTCGGGCGAAGTCATCCGGCCGGTCGGCGACCAGGAGATGCGTACCGGGGACCGCGTCGATGCCCGCGCAGCCGGCGGTCGTCGCCACGACCGGCCGGCCGTAGGCCATGGCCTCGATGACCTTGATACGTGTTCCGGACCCCTTGAGCAGGGGGGCGACCGCCACGTCGGCCCGTGCGTAGGCATCGGCCACGTCGTGGACGTGGCCGCGCACGGCGACCCTTGGCCCGGCCAGGGTCTCGATGGCGGGTCCGGGCGATCCGACCAGATCGACCGACCAGCGATCGTCGAGGAGCTGCAGGACGTTGCCGACGAGCCAGCCGGCCCCCTCGATGTTCGGCTCGTAGGTCAGGTTGCCTAGAAAGAGGATTCGTCGGTCGTTCGGTCGCGGCACCAGCGTGGATGGGGACGGGACGACGACGGAGTTAGGTACGACTTCGACCTCTACCTCATTGGATAGACCATAACGATGGCGAATTCCCACGGCGTCCGGAGCGCCGGCGACGGTGACCAGGGCTGCTGAGCGCAGGCACAGTGTGCCCAACCGGCTCCACGCTGCAGCCTCGTCCTTGCGACCCTGGCGCCGGAGCAGGTCAACGTCGTCGTCGTCGGCGTCTACGATCAGCGGCACACCCAACTGCTCGGACACGGCCATGCCCAGAAGGGCCATCGACAGGCGGAGAGCAAGGACGGCGCGCACCCGCACGCCGCCGGGCAGCGCGGCAACCTCGGCAGCGTGGACCGGCGAGGCGAACGACGAGGGGTCGGGGAGCGGGACCAGTGCGGGCAGGCGCTCCCGCCAACGAGGGTCCGACAGCCAGTCGGCCATCGCCGTCGGAGGGTCGGTCCTCGTCGGGGCCAGGTGGTGCACGGCGACGAGGCCGGGTACCGCCGAGGGTGTGGCGGCCCCCGTCCGCAACAGCGCTACGACCACCAAGCAGACGTCGTGGGCGCGCCCGGCAGCAGCAACCATCGACTCCGCCCGCATAGCCAGACCGTTGCCCGTCGCCGACGGCGTTGTCGGCGACAGCACGAGGATCGCGGGCCGGCGTTGATTCCCCGCGTGGTCCATTTTCTCTTCGGTCTCCGGTCCCAGGACGAGCCGTTCCATCTGCTCCACTACGTCGCCATCGAGTCCTGCCGTCGAGTCGTGCAACCCGACGAGATCCGGCTCCACGTCCATCACCTGCCCTACGGACTGTACTGGGATCTCGCCCGACCCCTCGTGACGCTTCTGCGAATCGACCCGGTGGAGGAGGTGGATCCATTGGTGCCGGAGGAGTTGCGCCCGTATGCGTATGCACATCACGCAGACGTGATCCGCCTCGACCTGCTCGAGCGCGACGGCGGCGTGTACGCCGACATCGACACGATCTTTCACCGCCGTTTTCCAGACGATCTCTGGGACGCCGAGGCGGTCATAGGCCGGGAGGCACCCGTCAGGTACCCCGATTCGCCGGTCGCCGAGGAGTCGCTCAGCAACGCCTTGATCATGTGCCGGCCCGGGGCGTGGTTCGTCGCCGAGTGGCGACGACGGATCCTCGATGCGATGGACGGCACGTGGTCGGGTCACTCATGCCGGCTGGCGACGCGACTCGCGAGCGAGCGTCCGGGCCGGGCACGCGTCGAGCCCCAGGCAAGATTTTCTCCGTTCGACCACACGGCTTCGGGGCTGCGGGCACTGCTCGAAGAGCCGCTTCGGCCGGGCGCGCTCGAGGGCACCTCGTCGGTGCACCTGATGGCCCACCTGTGGTGGGACCAGAACCGGCGCGACTTCCTCGCCTTCTCGGCGGGAGACGTCACCGAGGATCTCATAAGGAGGAGCGACACCCCCCTTGCCAACTTGGCCCGCCCGTTCCTGCCGGACCACGGGTTGTTCTGATCCTTCCGTGCGGCGTCTTCTGATTCGCTACGTGTCCCACGGCTTCCCCACGGGTTACGGCGAGGCCGGTCGCCGCCTGGTGCACGCCCTCACCCGCGAGGGGGTCTCGATCCAGTGGTTGCCGATCCAGTTCAAGGCCGACGCCCCCCTTCTTCCAAGTGGGTATCGCTCGCGAATGCCGGACCTGGAGCCACTGCGAAGCACGCCCGGCTCACCCGATCTGGTAGTAGTGCACTCGGTCCCGGAGGTTCTTCCCTACATGGCGCGAATTCACCCGAGAGGCGTGCCCCTCGTGGCCCACACCGTCTGGGAGGCAGATGAGTTGCAATCGCACTGGTGTGCGCTCCTCAACTCGTGTGACGCGGTCGTCGTGCCGACGGCATGGAACGCAGACTCCTTCCGGCGTGCCGGTGTCGACGTCCCGGTAGTCGTCGTGCCACACGTTGCGAGCATCGACGAGGCCGACCCCGACGCGTACACCTGGCTGGGTCCACGTGGGATCGATGCCGGGAAGTCCTTTGTCGTTCACTCCATCGCTACGTGGACCTCACGAAAAGCCCCGTGGTTGGCCGTGGAAGCCTACGCCCGGGCGTTCGGGCCCGAGGACGACACCCTCTTGGTCCTTCGCACCGACGCGCTCGCGGACCGTGGCGTCGCGACACCCCCGGGACCCGAGGCCCGTCGGAGCCAGACATCGTGGTCGGTGGCTCACATCCTCCACCGCAACGCGCCGACTGGACGCGTTCGACTCGTATGCGAGCACCGATCGCGTGCGGAACTGGTCGCGCTGCACCGCCGAAGCGATTGTTGGCTGTCGTTGCCACACGCCGAGGGTTGGTGCCTCGGGTCTTTCGACGCGGCAGCGACTGGAACTCCGGTCGTGACGACCGGGCACGGTGGGCCACTCGCCTATCTCGACCGCGACGTCGCCCACCTCGTGCCGAGCCATCCAATGGCAGCGCCAGGTCTCGACGGAGTCACGTGGGCCGCCCCTGACATGGACGCCGCGGTCGAGGCGCTCAGACACGTGCGGCGTGATCCACGAGGCGCCCGCAAGGCTGCAGCTGTGGCAGGGGAGGGCCTCCGGCGTCTGTTTGCCCCCGAGGTCGTTGCCCGTCGGTTCATCGATTCCCTCGAAGAGGTCGGCGTCATATAGCTCATGGCCAACGACCAACCACTGACGCCTCTCCCGTTGCCGCCGCCAGGGCTCGGCCGGGTCAGCGCGCTTGTCGCGCTGTGCCGGTGTCTGTCCGCTGCTCTGCGAGACGAGCCGCCCCCGGTGCCCGCCGACTGGGCAGCGGTGGCGGCGACTGCCGAGAACTACCGCCTGACGCCGGCGCTGTGGGAAGCCGTCCGCGGTGTGGGTGGGTTGGAGGAGGACGTCGCCGAACGGTTGCGGACCGAATACGCGGCCAACGTTGTGGCCACTTCACGGGCGTCGACGCAGTTGCGTGAATGCATCGGCGCATTCAATCGCCTCGGGATCGAGCCGGTGGTGATCAAGGGTGCCGTCGGGTTGCTCGAAGGACGCACCCCGGCCCCAGCCCGCGTCATGGCCGACCTCGACCTGCTGGTCAGGAATGGTGAGATAGACCGCGCGTGTGTGGCGCTCCGCCAACTTGGCTACAGCGTGCAACCGAGCCCGGGCGTGGCCGCCATGTTCACGTGTGCGGCGACGCGACCGGGACTGGCGGCTCCGGTCGACTTGCACCGAGCGCTCGGTGTCGGTGCGTCGGCGCGGGCGCTGCCGGTCTCTGTGATCCTCAGGCGAACCTCAGGGCGACAAGTGGACGGGCTGGCGTACCGCGTGATGGAGGCCGCCGATCAACTTGCGCACGCGGTGGTCCACTCCGAGTTCAACGACAAGGCACATAGGACCGGCTCGATAGCCCTGCGCCAACTCCACAACTTTGCCGTGCTCTATCAACAAATAGGTCATTCCGACGCATGGCCGACCGCGGTGAGCCGGCTGGACTGTCGTGAGATGCGGAAGCTCGTTATGGGGCACGCGGCACTGGAGCGGTACCTGTTCGGTCTCGCTCTACCTGTTCCCGAGCCGACCCTGGCAGCGCGCGCACATCTGGCGCGCTGCCTGGCTACCTATGCAGTCCCCCACCTCTCGGACATCGAGACGAACCTCGTGCTGGCATTCGAACCGGAGGCGCTGGCACAGCGTTACCCGGGTTCGTCTGTCCGATCGGCGAGGGTTCGACACGTCGTGGAGTTGCTTCGGGGCGGCACCAAGTCGGTCCGACAAGCGGCACTCCAGCCGAGGAACCAATGAGGTGGCGACCTTCACCCAGGCAGCTGCCCCGATTCACCTGACCGAGAGCTTGTGATTGGTTTCGTGACGCTATGAATATGCACATGGAGTCGGAGCATCACCCGTGGGACCTCGACCGTCATATCATGCGGGACCTTGGCTTTGGTGTCAGCGGGACCGCCGAGGAGATGCGCGGATCGGGCCACGTAATCCCCGAGATGTGGGTACCCGGGACCGAGGCCCTGCGGTTGTCGATTCTTGCGGCGTGGGCTGACATCGCATCTGGGTACATCGCCGTAGGGCTGTTTAATCCTGGGGTACCGGTGACTCTGGACCTTGACGTCCATCTGCACCGCCCGGCAGTCGGTATCGACGAGGTGACGATCGTGGCCCGCGTTCAGAAGTCCGGCCGTTCGGTGTCGGTCCTCAGCATTGAGATATTCGGCGACCGAGAGACGATCGGCTTCGCGCACGCGACGTTCATGGCCTCGCCGAACCCAGGGCTGCGGATGCCGACTGTCGTCAGCGACGAGGGATTGGTCCATTTCCACCCGCCGCGCCTCGAGGTGCCGTTCGCCGAGCGGGCGCGCTGCGAGCGCTTGGCGCCGGGGCTGGCGTCGATTCCGATGCTTCCTGACGGCCTAAACGCGTCCGGCACGCTGAATGGGGGCCTTCTTGCCCTCGTAGTTGAAGAGGCGGCGCTGTCGGCGGAACCCGGAGGCACGCTTGCGTCGCTGTCGATGCGTTACGCGCAACCGGTCCGCGTGGGTCCTGCCGTTGCCCGGGCGGACGTACACAATGGTCTCGGGGGCATCGTCGTCCGCGACGTGGGTCGCGACAACCGCCTTGCGGTGATCGCATCCAGTCGCAGTTTCGCTTGACGTCGAGCGCTTCACGTCAGGTGATGCTGGCCGGCACTGCCGGACACCGCACGGGCTCGCACCAAGCTGTGGCTGGCCAACCTTCGCGCACGGCCCCCTCGACGAGGTCTCTGGCTAAAGCGGATCCAGGCCGATCTCGGCCCTGGTCTCGGCGGTGGTGTTCACGTGCGGGAAGGGATGGTCCGGCACGGCGATACCGAGGGCCGAGCAGATCGGCTTCCAGCCGTCGCCAGGGTGCCATTCGACGAGCCGGTCGCGTGGCGCGGTGGTCCGGACATGTTCGTTGTAAGCCAGATAGGCGGCCTTGGCGGCTGACTCATCCCGCCAGCCGGGCGAAAACCTCTGCATCATGCCGCGGCCCATTCTGGTCCAGCCGTCGTCGTGGGCGTCGGGCCTGAAGTAGGTCTCCATGGCGATGAAGATCGTGTTGGACGCACTCCTCCACCAATCGTCGGGGTCCCGCACCGACAGCAGTATCGGGGCGTCGGGGTACGTCTCGCTCAACTCCTTCCAGAACGGCGCCGCCGGCCAGTCGACCGCAGCTTGGAAATCGTCGAAGAACTTGTGCCAGTCGGGCAGCTTGCCTTCGTAGGCGTCGCCCCACACGTCTGGATCCGGCGGACGCTCTCTTACTTCGAGCATGTGGTAGCAGGGCCCGCCAAGAAGGTCTTCGAGCGCCAGCTTGAGCGACATCGTCCCGGTCCGGCCGAGACCGGCGCCGATCATCCGTAGCGGCATGCGCTGGAGATTACGCCAACCGTTCCGGGTGCCGCTTGGAGCGACACTGAAGGCACCGCACCGTCTGATTGACAATCCACCACGACGCCGCGCGGCGAGGGGAGAAGGATCAGGCCTCGGCGACTCGTTTCAGGTTGGCGAGGGTGTCCCGGATGCCGTCCCGGGCCATCGTGGCCATGCCATCGAGCCGGGTCGCGACATCGGCGCTGGGATCGCCGTCGGTCACGTAGTCCGGATAGGCCGGCAGTACCTGCCACGACTCCGTCACCGTCGTCTCGCCGCCGTGGTGCTCGAAGGCATATCTCCAGCGGACAAGTTCGTCCTTGCCAGGAGGCCCGTAGTTGACGAACGTGAAGTCCCGGCCCGGAACGGCGGAAATCACCTTGCAGCGAGTGTCCCAGGTGAAGTTGCCAATGGCGTTATGGCCCGTGAACCACGCCCCCTCCGTTCCCGCCTGAGAAACGTCGTCCCACGTGCATGACGTGCAGACAGGGCTCAGCTCGCCCATTCGGGGAACGTCGCTCACTATGGCGTATACCTCTTCAGCTGGCCGCCCGATACGAATCGAGTCCGAATGCTGGTATCCGGAGAGGTCCACCACCGACACCGTAACGGTCAGGCGTCGGTGGTGCCCGCGGTGGCCGGGCGCTGAGTGGCACTGGGCAGCTCGTCCACCGGGACTGCAAGCACCGTGGGCCGGTTCCGGCCCCTCAGGACCACCTCGCCGTCCGGCTCCCAATGCCGGGCCTCGTCGCCGGCCTCGGCGACTGCCGTGCCGCTGGCCAGCACCCTCTCGGCTCGGCCCTTGGCCAGCTCGCACAGCCGGGCGGCCTCGTTCACCGGGTCGCCGATGACCGTGTACTCGTAGCGGTCGACAGCCCCCACATTGCCGGCCACCGCCGTGCCCGTCGACACCGCTATGGCGGCATCGAGGGCGGGGATCTCGGCCGACACCGTGTCCAGCAGCTGTCGCAAGTGTCGGGCCGCCCGCAGGGCGGCGGCGGCATGCTCCGCCTGCTCGACCGGTGCTCCGAACACCGAGAGGGCGGCGTCGCCTTCGAACTTGTTGACCCACCCGCCTTCGGCAGTGACCGCCTCGACCACACATCCGAAGAGCCGGTTCAACATGGCCACCACCTCGTCGGGAGGCCGAGAAGCCGCCAGGGCGGTGGATCCGACGAGGTCGACGAAGAGCACCGAGACCCGCCGGTGCTGGCCGCCGAGCACCGTTCCGTCGGCCAACGCCTGGCGCGCGACCTCCTCTCCCACGTGTCGTCCGAAGAGATCCTCTAGCCGCCGGCGCTCGCGCAGGCCGGACACCATACGGTTGACGTCCGCCTGGAGCAGGCCGATCTCCCCGGGGTCGTCCACCTCCACCTCGGACGACAGGTTGCCGCCGCGCACTGCGGTGAGCACACGCCGCACGCTCGCCAGCGGCTCGCTGATCGAGGTGGCGCTGGTGGCGGTGATGAAGAAGCCGGCCACCAGCCCGATGGCAGCCAGGGTGGCGACCGATAGCGACACGCTGACCAGTCCGCCGCTGGAGTGGACGAGGGGTGTCACACCCACCGCCACCAACGGGACGGCCGATCCCACCACCCAGGCAAGAAGCAGTCGGCCGCGAATGGCCGCCCCACGTCCGGCCTCGGGCTCACCGCCCAACGCGAGCACCATGACGGGACGGTGACGGCGCTCGGCCAGCAGGTAGGTGATGACCGTCGTCACGAGCCCCCCCAGGAGGACGCCGAACACGATGTGGGCCACCAGGGCTCCCGGGTTGCCGAAGCCGGCGTTCATGGCGCCGAAGATCACGGCCGCTCCCGCCCAGGCAGCGCCGATGAAGGTCACGAGGCGGCGGGGGACTTCGAGGATGACGCGGCGCTCCTCGGAGGTGGGCGGCCGGCCCTCCTCGAGCCAGGCGCCGGCCCGAACGGCCGGGCGCATCCACCAGAAGCTCACCGGGATGGCCAAGCCGAGATACACGACGAAGACCACCGTCGCCCAAACGAAGGCGGCCCGGGACCCGTGGCGGACGATGACCCCTTGGGAGAGGAACTGCAGGTACAGGTAGACGACTACAGCCCCGAGCAGGTTGGCCCAGATGGCGGCGATAGCCACGCTCCGGCGCAGGTCCTCAGGGCTTCGGCCGGCGCTGTGGGGGATGGCGCCAGGATCAGGCACGCAGGTCGAGGCTACTCGTCGAACGCGACTATCCGCCGTCCTCGAGCGGTCATTCCGTCGCGATCGACGGCGTCAGCTGTACGAGGCCGGCTCGAAAGACACGAACGCAAGCACCGACGGCTTGGGAGTCGAACAGCTCGCCCCCTCTCGCCTCGATCTCGGCCAACGCTGCATCGACGCCCAGAGCCGGGTGGTAGGGCCTGTGTTCCGCCATCGCCGAGACCACGTCCGCCACAGCGACGATCCGAGCTCCGAGGAGGATGTCTTTGCCCCGCAAACCTCTTGGATAGCCAGAACCGTCGAGGCGCTCGTGGTGTTGGAGGATCATCTCTGCCACTGGCCAGGGGAAGCTGACCTCGGAGACGATGTCGTGTCCGACCTGGGAGTGGGTCTTTATGATCTCGAACTCGGCGTGGCTGAGGCGACCGGGACGGATGAGGATCTCGATTGGAACGGCGATCTTTCCGATGTCGTGGATGGTCGACGCCACCTCGATCCCGTTCACGTCGTCCTCGTCCAGGGAAAGCTCTTGGGCGATAGCGGTTGCGATTTCGGCCACCTGGTGCTGGTGCCCCCCGGTGTAGGGGTCTCTCACCTCGACCATGTTTGCGACCGAGTTGGCCACGGCATCGATGGCGGCGTGGAGCTTCGCGACGTATTCGTTCATCTCGGTGACGTCCCGGGCGTTGATGACGATGCCCGCAACGGCCGCTTTGTCGAGGCAGTTCGTGGACACCGTTTGAAAGACCCTGATCTTGCCGTCGGCAGATATGCCCCGGATGGTGTCTGTGAGAGATGACCCCGGCGACGACACGAGCGTCGCAAACTTGGCTCTCACCCGGGAAACGTCATCAGGGTGGATGTAGGAGAAAACACTGGTCCCGATGGCCCCTTCGGGTGCGACCCCGAACGTGAGCGTGGCGGCACGGTTGGCGAAAACCACGATCCCGGCTTCGTTCACCATGACTATGAGGTCCGAGGAGTGCTCGGCTACCTCGTTCAGCGCTGCGAAGAGCTCACGGGAACCGTTGGCATCCGGTGGAGTCATTCGGGCTTACCCATTCCCTATGGCTGGAGGAGGATTTCGATCGAATGCGCGTCCACCGGGCGCGAGAAGTAATAGCCCTGGCCGAGCTCCCAGCCGAGCGATTGCAGGCAGGCAGCTTGTGCTTCTGTCTCGATGCCTTCGGCCTCTGCGACAGCACCCATGTCCGCCGCGAGTCGCCCTACGGCGTTGGCGAGCCTCAAGCCGGACATCGACCACCACGACCTTGATAGCGCCTTCACTAACAGAGCCAGTCACGCTTACGGCCTTTCACCACGCGCTGCTTGTGGTGCCCCAGTCCCCTCTCGAAGGCTTCGGCGCCGAGCGGTGCTGACGTGAGTGGCTCGTCGGTGACGGGAAAGTAGAGGCGGAAGGTGAGCGCGCTTGCCAGCCAGGCTGCTCCCGCGTAGCCGAACAGCACCATGAGCCCAATTAGGTAGGACTTGAACGACCAAGACCTTCGCTTCAGCGACTTCCACCTGTCGTCGGTGACTTTGGGATCTGAGCTACCGGTGTCCATATCGGCCTCTCACGTCGGAGCACGCCACGCGGGTGCTCCTAAACGTGGTGAGACCTACATCAGGGTCAAGGACGAGGTGGGACTACGTCTGACACAAGAATACACTTCTTTCAACGAAAGTCGATGTTGCACGTGCGCTCGGCACTCCAGTGCTCGCTGGCAACGGCCGTTGCGTTCTGACCAATGCAGAGACGGCAACGGCTGTTGCGTTCTGGGCACTGGCGAGAACGCAAACCGATGACTCGGCGCGGGACCTCTTTCAGCGAGAGCCCCGTTGTCGAGTCGGGGAGGGGGGATTTGAACCCCCGACCTCCTGCTCCCAAAGCAGGTGCGCTAACCGAGCTGCGCTACTCCCCGGAGTTTTCGAGTCTGACCTCGGGTGTCAAAGTTCAGGCCCAAGTTCTTCCCGCAGCACTGTGCTACAAGCCCAAACGGCTTCGCGTCCCCGTGCTGGAGGCTGAACATTGACAGACTAGGCGACCTCGGCACGCTGCCGAGGTCTCGGGTCGCCTCGCCACTACGGTGCGGGGGCCATGTTCGTCGTGAGGCCCGAACGCTTCGAGCAGCTCGTCGCAGATGCACTCGACTCTCTGCCATCGGAGCTTGGTGCTGCCATGGAGAACGTCGTAGTGCTCGTCGAAGATCGTGCCATCGGACAGTCGCTCTTCGGGCTCTACGAGGGAATCCCTCTCACCAAGCGGGGGCCGAGTACCTATAGCGGGGTCATGCCCGACCGCATCACCTTGTACCGAGAGACCATCTGTCAGGTTTGCTCGTCCGAGGCTGAGGTGGTCGCGCAAGTTCGCAAGACCGTTGTCCACGAGGTTGCCCACCACTTCGGGATCAGCGACCCTCGTCTTGAGGAGCTGGGTTGGGCATGAAGAAGCTCAAGCTGGACCTGCACGAGATCTACAACCGGGGCGAGGACATCGACCGCGCCCTCCGATCAGTCATCGACGAGGCCGTTGAGAAGAAGGCCCGGCTGGTGGAGATCATCCCCGGCAAGGGAAGCGGCCAGCTGAAGAAGCGGGTGCTGCGATTCCTCGACCAGAGGGAGATCAAGGAGATCTATGACCGCGTCGAGAAGGACTCCCACAACTTCGGGAGAGTGTTCGTTCACTTCCGATGGAAGTGAGTCGTGAACCATTTCGGGCCGAAAGCCCCTTGGCGAACGAGGTCGCCGATGCGTAGCGTGGACAAGTGATCACGGCCAAGGCGGCCACGTACGCGCTCGCCGGCGCCTTGGCGCTCTGGGTTTCGCTGGCGAGCACCGTTCTCGCGTCTTCGGACGCCGTGGCGGCGACGACTACCGGGCTCGGCTACGTGCCGCTCGGGTCTCCGGCGAGGATCGCCGACACCCGTTCGGGTGCGAGCGACCCGTCGACCTACGCCGGGCGCACGCTGGCACCCGGCGCCTCGCTTACGGTCGACGTCCCCGGCGTGCCGTCCGGCACCGGTGCGATCGTGGCGCAGCTGACAGCCGTAGCTCCGACCCTTTCGGGGTACCTCTCGGCCTACCCGGCGGGCTCCTCTGCCCCGGGGACCGCGAACGTGGTCTTCACCTCCGGCCAGACAGTCGGCAACCTCGTGACCGTCGGCGTGGGGACAGACCCCTCGACCGGGTCGCCGGCGGTGACTGTGTCCAACGGCCCCTCGGGTAGCACGAACTTCACGTTGGACCTCTACGGCTACTACGCACCCCAGACGTCGAGCTCCGGCGACGCCTATGTACCGCTCACCCCGGCGCGCATCTTCGATACCAGGTCCCAAGGTGGGCCGCTGGGGCCTGGAGGCACCGTGAGCGTTCCCGTTGCCGGTGCCGGCGGCGTGCCGATCGGTGCCGGTGCCGTCGTCTTGAACGTGGCCGTCACCGACACGACCGCCTCGAGCTTCATCGAGTGCTACCCCACGGGCTCGCCACCTTCGGGCTCCACGCCGACCGTCGACGAGAACTGGGTCGCAGGTGAGACGCTTTCGACGCAGGTCATCCTCGCAGTGGGCTCGAGTGGATCGGTCACGTGCGAGAACGCGGCCGGCGACGCCGACCTGGTCGCCGACGCAGAGGGCTACTACACAGGGGCAGGCGGGTCCGGTTCGCTCCTCACACCGCTCGCGAGCCCAGTACGCCTAGTCGACACCCGGCCGACCGCCGAGGCGCCCGGGTCCTCGCTCGTCGTCAACGTCGCAGGATCGGCCGGAGTCCCCTCGAACGCCTCGGCCGGCGTGTTCGACATCACCGACATCGCAGCAGGGCCGAACTACCTCACCGCCTACCCGAACGGGTCTGCGGTTCCGACGACTGCGAGCGTCAACTACGTCCCGGGCGACACCTCCTCCACCTTGTCGAACTCCGCCTACGCAACGGTGGGCAATGGAGGCGTGGTCGACGTATACGACTCGGCCAGCCCGGCCAACATCGTGGTGGACGAGTTCGCCTATTTCACGCCCCCGGTCGCGTCGGCGCCCTCCCCGTTGGTGGTGACCACCACCCAACTGCCTACTGGGACCGTCGGCACCTCCTACTCGGCGAACCTTTCGGCTTCGGGGGGCACACCGCCTTACGCTTGGGCTCTTTCCGCCGGCTCGCTGCCCGGCGGCCTCAGCCTCTCCGCGAGCGGCGCCATCACCGGCACGCCCACCACGAGCGGCACCGCCGGCTTCACAGTGCGCGTGACCGACTCGACGTTGCCGGTCCCCGGGACGGCTACGGCAGCGCTATCGATCACGGTCGCGGCGCAGCAGACGCCGCCGCCGCAGACCCAGACAGTCGAGTCCCCGAATTGGTCGGGTTATATCGTCACGCCGGGCACCTATACCGAAGTGAGCGGGACCTTCACTGTCCCCTCGCTGTCGAGCTACGTCCCGAACTCGGCCACAACCGAGTGGGTAGGGATCGACGGGTTTCCGTCGGGCAACGACTCGCTCATCCAAGCTGGAGTGGACGAGATCCCGGTCGACTCGACCCACTTCGCGGTCCAGCCGTGGTGGGAGATACTGCCCGCGCCCCAGACCAACATCACGAGCATGACCGTAGGCGTCGGCGACTCGATGACCGTGACGATCCAGCAACTGAGCGCCTCGGAGTGGTCAATCACCGTGAAGGACGACACCAACGGCGAGAGCTTCGTCACCGACCAGACCTACGACGGCCCCTTGACCTCCGCCGAGTGGATAGTCGAAGCCCCGACGCAGAACAACAGCGTGTCCCCGCTCGCTCCGTACTCGCCCGAGGTGAGCTTCAGCGACCTGACAGTCATCGGCAGCGAGACCACTCTCACGAAGGTTCTGCTCATACAGAACAACCAGCAGCTGTCCACCCCCTCGGCATTCACGTCCTCGGGCTTCAACGTCGCGTACGGGAGCGCGACTCCCGCGGCGCCGCAGCTGCGTTTCGGCTCGCAGATAGGGCCAGGCGCCGGGGGTGGGCTCGTGGGTGTCCCCGGCTCCGCCGGCTACTCGTTCCCCCCGATGTACGGGGCCGGCGTTGGGCATCGGTCTCGAGCCTCGCCGGTATCCTGAGCGCGGTGGGTAGCGACGACGCCGGCGAGGACATCGCGCTGAGCCCGACCGGCGGGGCGCTCAGCCACCTCGACGCCGCGGGGCGCGCCCGCATGGTCGACGTGACCGGCAAGCCCTGGACGCACCGAAGAGCGTTGGCCCGCTGTCGCGTCGACTTCGACGGTCAGGCCGTCGCCTCTCTGGGCAAGAGCGACGGACCTACGCCCGCCTTCGCCTCGAGTCCTTGGGGAGAGATCCTGGTCGCCGCCCAGGTGGCGGGTATACAAGCCGCCAAGCGCACCGCGGAGCTCGTGCCCCTTTGCCACCCGCTGACGCTCTCGAACATAGAGGTCCGTTTCTCGATCTTCGACGGTGGCGTGGAAGTGGAAGGCGAGGCAGAGGTAGTGGGACCGACCGGTGTGGAGATGGAGGCGTTGACCGCCTGCGCATTCGCGGCTCTCACGATCGTCTCGACCTTCCAGAGGTCCGATCTCCTCGCCTCGATTGGAGTACTCGAGCTTCTGGAGAAGAGTGGCGGGCGCTCGGGTACCTGGACGAGAAGGTGAATTCATGAAGGAGATACTCGGCGACGTAGAGCGCTGGAGGGCATCGGGCCGCAAGGTGGCGCTCGCGAGGGTCGTCGAGGTGGAGGGCTCGGGGCCGCGCGAGCCAGGTGCTGCAATGGCGGTCAACGAGGACGGCGAGGTGGCCGGCTCGGTCTCCGGAGGCTGCGTGGAGGGCGCGGTGGTGACCGAGGCCCTCGAGGTGCTCGAGTCGCGCACGCCGCGGCTGTGCACGTTCGGGTACTCCGACGACGAAGCCTTTGCCGTCGGCCTCACCTGTGGAGGGACGATCCACGTCTTCGTGGAGCCCCTGGAGTGAGGCCAGGCAGATGATCGAGCCGGTCTTCGAAGTCCTGCGCGACCACTTACTTGCCGACGATCCGGTGGCTCTCGCCACCGTGCTGGAGGTGGCCGGCACCTCGGGCGGGCCGGGAACGACTCCCGGGATGTCCCTCCTCGTTCGCCCCGGGGAGAAGCCGCTCGGCACTCTCGGCGACGAGGGGCTCGATGGCGCTGTCGAGCGCGACGCCCTCGGCCACATAGACGCCGGTTCGACATCGGTGCGCCGCTACGGCGCCCACGGTGAGGGGCGCCGCCAGGACGTCGTGGTCTTCATCGAGGCCTTCGCCCCTCCTCCTCGCATGCTCATTTTCGGAGCCGTCGACTTCGCGGCTGCCCTCGCACGTGTGGCCAAGGTGCTCGGCTACCGCGTGACGGTGTGCGATGCGCGCGCAGTATTCGCCACTCCGGGCCGCTTCCCGATGGCGGACGAGGTCGTGGTGGACTGGCCGGATCGTCACTTGTCGGAGGTAGGCGCAGAGTTGGGCCGGCGCGACGCGATATGCATACTCACCCACGACCCGAAGTTCGACGTGCCCGCCGTCGAAGCGGCCTTGCGTACGGGCGTCGGCTACATAGGCGCGATGGGCTCCCGCCGTACCACGGCCGATCGGGAGAAGAGGCTTCGTGAGAAGGGTTTGAACGACGAGGAGATCGCTCGCATCATGGCTCCGATCGGCCTGGACATTGGCGCGCGTACTCCCGAGGAGACTGCGGTGTCTATATGCGCGGAGATCATCGCTCTGCGTTCGGGCGACCCGGCCGGCGCTTCACTCAGTCGTACCGGAGGCCCGATCCATCAACGACCCGCCGCGCGCGGTCCAGGGCAGGGCGAGAGTCTCGGGATTCTGAGCCGAGGTTGAGCCCTCGACGAGGAGACGTGGCGGGGTTGGTGCTCGCCGCCGGCGCGGGTAGGCGTCTCGGGATGCCCAAGGCCCTCGTCGAGGTCGGGGGCAGGCCGCTCGCCGAGCGAGCCATTGGCACCCTCGCAGAGGGTGGATGCCGGCCGGTGCTCGTGGTGCTGGGCGCTTCCGCCGACGAGGTGCGAAGCCGCTGCCATCTCGACGACGCGGTCGTGGTCTCCAACGATGCCTGGGAGGAGGGCATGGGTAGCTCGGTGCGCACAGGGCTCGCGGCGGCCGATCAATTGGGCGTCCCGGCAGCACTCGTGCTTCCGGTGGACCAGCCCCTCGTCACCCCGGCTCTCGTCGCCCGTCTGCTCGATGTGTGGCGCGAAGGTGCAGTGGCCGCGGTCGCCACCTTCGGCGGGGAGATGCGCACCCCGGTGGTCCTGGACCGCTCGATCTGGCAGCAGGTGTCGTCGCTCGCCGTCGGCGACACGGGGGCGAGGGCATTCCTGCGATCGAACCCCGCGCTGGTCACCCCGGTCGCGTGCGACGACGTTGGCGACGAGCTCGACGTCGACACGCAGGAGGACCTGCTCCGAGTCGAAAGGGCGAGGGCTCAGCCTCCGGACACGGGCGGCAGCAGCGCCACCTCGTCCTCGGCGCACAGCACCGTCGCCGGCTCCGCCGGTTCGCCGTTGACCCAGACGCGACAAGTCGGCAGCAGCTCGCAGAAGCGCTCTCCGTAACGGAGCGACGCCGTGTGTACCACCTCGCCGACGCTCGACCCCGGCACCTCGTCGGCCGCGGCGCCTGCCGCCTCGCGCACCGGACCAAACAGGCGGAGGCGGGGCAACTCAGCCTCCGATCATCGACATCGAGCGTGCGGGTCGCAGGAAGCCGGGCTCGTTGATCCCGTGGCCGGGGGCCTTGGCCCACACCGAGCGCCGCAGCATCCGCTCAACGTCGGCGTCGTCACCCCCTGAGCGCAGCACGTCGCGCACCGAGAGCTCGGCGTCCGAGAAGAGGCAGTTGCGCACGGCTCCGTCCGCAGTGAGCCTGAGCCTGTCGCATGCCGAGCAGAAGGGCTGGGTGACGCTTCGGATGATCCCGATCTCGCCCTTTCCGTCGGTGAACCGGAAGCGCTCGACGGGCGCGGCTGGATCCTCGCAGTGCGCGACCGGCTCGACGGGCCATAGGGCGTTGACCTTCTCGAGCACTTCCTCTCCGGGGACGACCAGGTCGTTCGACCAGCTTCCCTGTGCGTCGAGGGGCATGAACTCGATGAAGCGGACGATCCTGCCGGTGTCGCGCGCGAAGGCAGCGAAGTCTGCGACCTCGTCGTCGTTCCATCCGGCCATCAGCACGACGTTCACCTTCACCGGCCCTAGGCCCGCCTCCTCGGCGGACGCCATCGCCTCGAGCACGTTCTCGAGCCTTCCTCGGCGCCGTATGGTGCCGAATCGCTCGGGCCTGAGGGAGTCGCAGCTGATGTTGACTCGCCGCAACCCGGCCTCTGAGAGGGCCCGGGCGAGCGGCGGCAAGGACGTACCGTTGGTGGTGAGCGCCATGTCGCCGAAACCGATGCGTGCCAGGCGCCTGACCAGGTCCACGATCCCGCGGCGCACCAGCGGCTCACCACCGGTGATCCTCACCGAGTCGATACCGAGCCCGCGTGCGACTGCGGCCACTCGCTCGATCTCCTCGAAGGTGAGCAGCTCCGAGCGTGGCAGGACTGGCACCCCCTCCTCGGGCATGCAGTAGACGCATCGAAGGTTGCAACGGTCGGTCACCGAGATGCGCAGGTCGGTGTGGACGCGGCCGTAGCCGTCGACGAGCGGGCCCCGGGTGGGCATATGTCGCGCCCGGCGAAACCCCGGACCCGAGCGCCCGAGTGCCACGGGCACCGCAGCGGTGTTCACGAGCCAACCGTACCGTGGGAGCTGCCCGTGAGATGCGGGTGGGGGTTGGAGCCCGAGAGCAGCTCGAGCGCATGGGGCACGACGTCGAGGATCGCGTCGAGGCACTCGAGTGCTCCAGAGACCGAGCCCGGGGTGTTGACGACCAAGGACCTCCCGACTGTGCCGGCGACCGCCCTCGAGAGACGTCCGAGAGGGTTCGCCAGACGCATCGCCTCGGCGAGCCCTGGGGCCTCGCGGTCGAGGACGGCAGAGGTCGCCTCGGGCGTGAGGTCCCTCAGGGAGAAGCCCGTACCCCCGGTCGTGACCACCAGGCCGGCGAAGCCTTCGGTCAGCTCGCGAATCGCCTCGGAGACGGGCTCGACGCCGTCTTGCACTACCCGCCGCGCGGTCACCTCGAACCCCGCCTGTGCGAGACGTGACGACAGGGCGTCGCCCGAGCGGTCGTCCGCTTCACCGCCGTGGACCGAGTCCGACACCGTGAGGACCTTCGCTTCGAATCTCACGCCCCAGAGCCTACGACGGCTTCGACCAGGCGAATTGGTGCCTTTGAGCGGTCCTCGCGGGGACTTTGGACCCTGCTCCGCGGGTGCCCCATCGGCGAAGGATTGATCAGGGATGCGGTGCCCTGGGAAGGGCAAGGGAGGGTGACGATGATCGCGGTGGACGTTCTGTTGGGACTCAACCTTCTTGTGGTGGGCGTTGTCGTGCTCAGAGGGCAGTCCGAGCGCAGGGAGCGGATGTGGGGCGCCCCCGTCCGCGCGGGTTTCGTGTACCACCACGAACATCAGGCGGGAGACGCGGTGATCCTGCCCTTCCGGCCCTCGGCGAGGTCGGTCGATGTTCGCAGGGCCATGTCGGCGCACCCATCGGCGCAGGGGGCTGCGCCAGAGCACGGGTGATCAGCCCGGTTCCACCACGAGCACCGCGGCGCCGTTGACGCGGTCGTGAGCCAGGTCGGCGAGTGCGCGGTCCGCCTCGTCGAGGCGATAGGGGCTGGTGGTCGCCACCACCCCGAGACGGCCGGCAAGCCCGAGGAACTCCTCCCCGTCGCGCCGGGTGTTGGCCGTGACGCTGCGAAGCTCGCGCTCGTAGAAGAGATGGTCCTCGTAGACGAGGCGCGGAACGTCGCTCAGGTGGATGCCCGCCACGGCCAGGATCCCTCCGCGATCGAGCGCAGAGAGCGCGCTGGGCACTAGCTCTCCCGCCGGCGCGAAGAGGATCGCGGCGTCTAGCGGGACGGGCGGCGCCGCATCGGCGTCAGCTGCCGAAGCCGCCCCCAGCTCGAGCGCCAGACGACGCGCCTCGGCCGAACGGGTCATGACGTGCACCTCCGCCCCCTGGCGGATCGCGACCTGGGCCGTGAGGTGTGCCGAACCCCCGAAGCCGTAGAGCCCGAGCCGTCCCCCCGGTCGGAGCTCGCAGCGTCGCAGCGCCCTGTAACCGATGATCCCGGCGCAGAGAAGAGGGGCGGCCTGCTCGTCCGAGAGCTCGGGCGGCAGCAGGTACGCGTAGCGCTCGTCGACGAGTGCGGCCTCTGCGTATCCACCGTCGTGGTCCCAGCCAGTGAAGGTGGCTGTCGCGCAGAGGTTCTCGTCGCCACGACGACAGAAGCGGCAGGTCCCGCAGGTGCTGGCGAGCCACGGGATCCCGACTCTGTCGCCAGCCGAGAAACGCGACGTCCCCGGACCAAGGGAGTCGACCACACCCACGATCTCGTGGCCGGGCACCACATGGGGCGCGTGCACCGGCAGATCGCCCTCCGCCACGTGCAGGTCGGTCCGGCACACACCGCAGGCAGAGACCCTGACCCGCACCTGTCCCGGGCCCGGGCGGGGAAGAGGACGATCGGTGAGCCGCAGGGGGCCTTCATCGACCGGAGCGGGCTTCTCCACCTCCCAGGCGAGCACGGACCATTCTCTCTCGGCTGCTTGCGGTCGCGCCGCAGCGCCTACTGAGTCGGCATGCTCTCGCCGGTCCAGCCGCGCTCGGTGAGCCCCAGCTCGTCGCGAACCTCTGCGAACGCCGCGGTCGCCTTCTCGATGTCCTGTGGGGAATGGGCCGCCGAGAGCTGCACGCGGATGCGCGCCTTGCCCATGGGTACGACCGGGTAGCTGAACCCGATCACGTAGACACCCTTTTCGAGCAGGCGGTCGGCCATCTGCGTCGCCAGCGCAGCGTCACCCACCATCACCGCCACGATCGGGTGCTCGCCGGGCAGGACCTCGAAGCCGAGGCCTGACACGCCCCTTCTGAACGCCGAGGTGTTCTCACGAAGCGTCTCTCGCAAGGCGCCGGAACTCTCGAGCAGGTCGAGCACCACCAGGGCGGTGGCGACGACCACGGGCGAAAGCGAGTTGGAGAACAGGTAGGGCCGCGACCGCTGGCGCAGCAGCTCGACGATCTCGCCGCGCGCGGCCGTATAGCCGCCGCTTGCACCCCCGAGCGCCTTGCCGAACGTGCCCGTCGACATGTCGACGCGATCCTGCACGCCGAAGAGCTCCGGAGTACCTCGTCCGCCAGGTCCCACTACGCCCACGGCGTGGGAATCGTCCACCATGACCATCGCGTCGTGGCGATCCGCGAGAGCACAGATCTCGTCGAGAGGTGCCACGTACCCGTCCATCGAGAACACCCCGTCGGTGGCGATCAGCCGACGCCTGGCCCCGCTCGCCGAGGTGAGCTGCGTCTCCAGGTCGGACATGTCGCGGTTGCGGTACCGCAAGCGACGAGCCCTGCACAGCCTGATCCCGTCGATGATCGAAGCATGATTGAGCTCGTCGCTGATCACCACGTCGTCCTCGGTGAGCAAAGTCTCGAAGAGGCCTGCATTCGCGTCGAAGCACGAGGAGTACAAGATCGCGTCCTCCGTCCCGAAGAACCGCGCCAGCGCGGTCTCGAGCTGCTTGTGGACCTCCTGGGTGCCGCAGATGAAGCGGACGCTCGCGAGGCCGTAACCCCAGCGGTCGAGGGCCTCCTTGGCAGCTGACACCACCCGCGGGTCGTCGGCCAGACCCAGGTAGTTGTTGGCGCAGAAGTTGAGCACCTCGGTGCCGCCCCCGACTTCGATCCTCGCTCCCTGGGGAGTGGTGATCACCCTCTCGGTCTTGTAGAGCCCGTCCGAGCGCATCGATGCCAACTCCCTCGCGATGGAGTCTCTCGCGCTGGTGAACACCCGCTCAGCTCCCGTCCCACGTGAGCACGACCTTTCCGCACTCCGCCGAGCCCACCACCTCGAACGCGTCCTCGAAGTCCTCCGCACGGAAGCGGTGGGTGACGACGGGGGAGATGTCGAGTCCCGAGGACACGAGCACCGACATCCAGTACCACGTCTCGAACATCTCACGCCCGTAGATCCCCTTGACCGTGATCATGTTCGTGATCAGACGCGACCAGGCGACGCCGAATTCCTCCGTCGGCAGTCCCAGCATCGCGATCTTTCCCCCGTGGCACATGGCCGGGAGCATCGTCCTGAGAGCTCGAGGGCTGCCGGACATCTCGAACCCCACGTCGAAACCCTCGACCATGCCCAGCCGCGCCATGGCCTCGGGCACCGAAGCGTCTGCTCCGAGCGCGAGTGTGGCGCCGATCTTGCGGGCAAGCTCGAGGCGGTACTCGGAGAGGTCGGTGACCACCACGAAGCGCGCTCCCGCGTAGATCGCCACCGCCGCCGCCATGATCCCGATGGGGCCGGCGCCCGTCACCAGCACGTCCTCGCCGAGGACGGGAAAGGTCAGCGCCGCGTGGACCGCGTTGCCGAACGGGTCGAAGATCGCCGCCACGTCGAGGGCGATCCCGGGGCGGTGGCGCCAGATGTTGGTCGCCGGGAGGGCGATGTACTCCGCGAAAGCGCCGGGGTGGTTGATCCCCACGCTGTCGGTCCGGGAGCACTGGACGCGCCTGCCCGCCATGCAGTTGCGGCAACGCCCGCACACGAGATGTCCCTCGCCGCTCACCAGGTCGCCGAGCTCGAGGTCGTGCACGTCCGAGCCGAGCTGCACGATCTCGCCCACGAATTCGTGGCCGACCACGAGCGGGACGGGTACCGAGCTCTGTGCCCAGGGGTCCCAGGCGAAGATGTGCAGGTCGGTTCCGCAGATGCCGGTGCGCAGCACACGGACGAGGACATCGTCGCGCCCGACCTCGGGTTCGGGGACCTCCTGCATCCACAACCCTGGTTCTTCTCGGGCCTTCACCAGAGCCTTCACGCTGGCTCCGTCGTGGTCGGCCTGATGCCCGGGCGTCCTCGCCCAGCGCGTCGATGACCGGCGCGCCCATGTCCGGCGCTCTCCGCAACGGGGTGCGGCGAACGCCCGGCCGGGTCCGCGACGAGATCTCTCACTCGACCGAGGCTATGGGGCCCCGGTCGACGTCAAGTCACTTCTTGCCGAGAATCCGGTTCATCTTCGTGCCGCACACCGGGCACGTGCCCTGCGCGGCCCTACGTCCGTTGGCGAGCTCGACCTCTTGCCCGTCGAACGTCCTCTTTTCACGGCACTTCACGCAATAGCCCTCGTACGACGCCAAAACGGCCTCCTAGTCCATCGCCCCGCCAGGGGTCCGAAAGACGCTACCCGCACACCCGCAGGCACCGGCGGATGGTGCGGCGGCCGGGGTTGCGCAGCGCCTCGTGCCTCGACCAGGGCCGGTCCGCTCGGGCCCGTCCACCAGGCATTATCTCGCCAGGCGGGGGCCTCCGCCGACAAGAGCCCCAGCGGCGTGTTTCGATCCTTTCAGGCGCTTCTGGGTCCGATTGGAGCGTGGTGGTGGTCGATAGACTCGGCCCTTCCTATGCGAGCGACCGCCGCGCCGGTGGAGGGCAACCGGGTCCGACTCTCCGTCGAAGTGGACGAGGCCGAAGTGGACCGTGCGGTCGACTCCACCGCGCGGCGCCTGGCCCGCGAGATCAGGGTGCCGGGCTTCCGTCCCGGCCACGTACCCCGTCAGGTGCTCGAGGCGCGCCTTGGCGGCCCTTCGGCGTTGAGGCAGCAGGCGATCACCGACGCTCTCCCGGATCTGTACGCACGCGCTGTGTCGGACACCGAGCTCGACCCGATCGCCGCGCCCGAGATCGACGTCACCTCGGGGGAAGATGCCGGGCCCGTCACCTTCGATGTGGTGGTCGAGGTCCGGCCCACCGTCTCCTTACCCGGGTACCAAGGCCTCGCCGTCACGATCCCTTCGATCGAAGTGGCCGACTCCGAGGTGGACGCCCAGGTGGATCGGCTGCGAGAGCAGTCCGGCGAGCTGCATGGCGTGACCCGCGCGGCTGCCGACGGCGACCACGTGACCATCGATCTGCACGCGCGTCGTGCCGGCGCGCCCGACTTCGACCTCGAGGACTACCTCTACGAGGTGGGGTCCGGCTCGGACGTGCCCGGGCTCGACGATGAGCTAAGGGGCGCCAAGCCCGGCGACATCCTCCAGTTCTCTGCTCGCGCAGCGCTGGAGGACGCGCCCGGTGAGGGAGGGAAGGCTGCTGCTGTCGGTGGCGCTACCTTCAGGGTGCTGGTCAAAGAGGTCAAGGAGAAGTTGCTTCCCGAACCCACCGACATCTGGGCCTCGGAGGCATCGGAGTTCGACACGTTGGAGGAGCTGCGCGCAGACCTTAAGCAGCGCCTGGCACAGATCAAGGTGGTGCAGGCCCAGCTGGCCTCGAGGGATCGGGCCCTCGAAGCGCTGATCGCGTTGGTGGAGGATGATCCCCCCGAGGCTCTTGTCGACGAGGAGACCAAAGAGCGCCTCCACGACCTCGGCCACCGGCTCGAGGCCCGGCGCATGACGCTCGACCAGTTCCTCGAGGCATCAGGTCGGAGCAGGGAGGAGCTTCTGGCGGAGATCCGCTCCGAAGCGGTCCGCGACGTCCTCGCCGATCTCGCGCTGCGGGCGCTCGCCGACGCCGAGGGTATCGAGGTCAGCGATGAGGAGCTCGATCGCGCCGTCGAGGAGATAGCCGAGGAGGCCGGCCAGAGCAAGGCCGACGTTCGAAGCAGGCTCGACCGCTCAGGGAGGCTCGCCGCGGTACGCTCGGGCAGGAGGAAGGCGAAGGCGCTCTCCTGGCTTCTCGAGCACGTGGAGCTGGTGGACGAAGACGGGCAACCCGTCTCCCGGGAAGCTCTTCGCTTGGATGTGGGGAGGCAGGACGAAGCTGGCGAGTCGCCCGAGCCGCCGGACAAAGTTGCGGCGGGCGGGCCTCGCGTGGACGACGAGGCCGGGGGACTAGGGAGCGAAGACGTGCGAGCAGGAGACCTACCACCCGTCGAGGCCCAGCCGTGAGCGGCGCCCACGGATATCTCGTCCCCACGGTCATCGAGCAGACGAGCCGCGGGGAGCGTGGGTACGACCTGTACTCCCGGCTGCTCAAGGAGCGGATCATCATCCTCGGCACGCCGATCGACGATGCCGTCGCCAACCTGACCTGCGCCCAGATGCTCTTCTTGGAGTACGAGGACCCCGACAAGGACATCCACCTCTACGTGAACTCGCCTGGGGGCGACATCACGGCCCTCTTCGCCATCTACGACACGATGAAATTCGTAAAGCCCGACGTGTCGACCTTCTGCTTCGGACAGGCGGCGTCGGCTGCTGCGGTCCTCCTCGCGGCGGGGGCGCCGGACAAGCGCTTCGCCCTGCCCCATGCGCGGATCCTCCTGCACCAGCCCTGGGGCGGCGCTGCCGGGCAGGCCAGCGACATCGAACTGCAGGCCAAGGAGATCATCCGCATGCGGGACCTGCTCAACTCCATGCTCGCCTCGGACACCGGCCAGCCCTTCGAGAAGATCGCCCGTGACACCGACAGGGACTTCGTCATCACCGCCGCCGAAGCCGTGTCCTATGGCCTGATCGACGAAGTGATCACCACCCGCGACGCGGTTTCCGCCGCCGAAGCGGTCGGTGCGGCCTAAGATCGCGCGGGATCAAGGGGGAAGCTGGTGGCGAAGTTCGGCGACGGGGGGGACCTCGTCAAGTGCAGCTTCTGCGGGAAGTCGCAGAAGCAGGTCAAGAAGCTCATCGCGGGTCCCGGCGTCTACATCTGCGACGAGTGCATCGACCTCTGCAACGACATCATCGCCGAGGAGCTCGCCGAGACGACAGAGTTCTCCTTCGACGATCTCCCGAAGCCGAAGGAGATATTCCAGTTCCTGAACGATTATGTGATCGGCCAGGAGTACGCCAAGAAGATCCTCTCGGTGGCCGTCTACAACCACTACAAGCGCGTGCAGGCCGGGCCGGCCCAGTCCACCGACGTGGAGCTGGCCAAGTCGAACATCCTCCTGCTCGGGCCTACGGGCTGCGGCAAGACGCTGCTGGCCCAGACCCTCGCCAGGATGCTCAACGTGCCGTTCGCCATCGCGGACGCCACCGCCCTGACCGAGGCTGGGTACGTGGGAGAAGACGTCGAGAACATCCTGCTCAAGCTCATCCAGAACGCGGACTACGACGTGAAGCGGGCAGAGACGGGGATCATCTACATAGACGAGATCGACAAGATCGCCCGTAAGAGCGAGAACCCGTCCATCACCCGCGACGTCTCCGGCGAGGGAGTCCAGCAGGCGCTGCTCAAGATCCTCGAGGGGACCACGGCCTCGGTGCCTCCACAAGGTGGGCGCAAGCATCCCCACCAAGAGTTCATCCAGATCGACACCACCAACATCCTCTTCATCTGCGGTGGCGCCTTCGCCGGGCTCGACAAGATCATCGAGAGCCGTATAGGTCGCAAGGGCATCGGGTTCCGAGCGGAGGTTCGTCGCAGCGCCGAGGCCCGCGACGCAGAGGTGCTCCGATACGTGCTTCCAGAGGACCTCATGAAATTCGGCCTGATACCGGAGTTCATCGGCCGCTTGCCGGTGGTGGGTGCTGTCTCCAGCCTCGACAAGGAGGCGCTCATCCGGATCCTGGTCGAGCCCAAGAACGCCCTGGTCAAGCAGTACCACCGTGTGTTCGACCTCGACGGGGTGGAGCTGGAGCTCAGCGACGACGCCCTCGAGGCAGTCGCCGAGCAGGCGCTGCTCCGGGGCACCGGGGCGCGCGGTCTTCGGGCGATCCTCGAGGAGGTGCTGCTCGACGTCATGTACGACCTCCCGAGCCGCACCGACGTGGGCCGCTGCGTGATCGACCGCTCCGTCGTGCTCGACAGGGTGCATCCCACGCTCGTGCCGCAGGGGGAGCCCGCCAAGACGGTTCGCACCCGCCGCGCCGCTTCCTGAGCGCGAGGGACCTCCCGACTTCTGTGGCGCCCGCCCAGCCGCGGCCGGTGCCGCGATGAGCGAAAAGCGCAGCATCGAGACGCGACGCGACGAGCTGGTCGGGTGGCTCGACTCGCACACCGACTACGAGCGGTCCATGCCGACGCGGGCCAAGGCCCCCACCCTCGACCGGATCCGCGCCATGTGCAGGGTCCTCGGTGATCCCGAACGCGCCTTTCCGGTCGTCCACCTGACCGGGACCAACGGCAAGGGGTCGGCAGCGAAGATGATCTCGGCGCTCTTCGTGGCCAATGGCCTGAGCGTCGGCACCTACACGAGCCCGAACCTCTCACGTGTAAATGAGCGCCTGGCGCGCGACGACGAGCCGATCAGCGACGAAGAGCTCGCGGAGGTGCTTGGAGTGCTCGAGATGGTCGAGCCCATGGTCCGCGCCCGATCGACGCGCTTCGAGTTGCTCACCGCGGCGGCCTTCTGGTGGTTCGCCGACGTCGCGGTGGACGTGGCTGTGGTGGAGGTAGGGCTCGGGGGGCGCTGGGACGCCACCAACGTCGTCGAACCGGCCGTGGCTGCCGTCACCAATGTGAGCTACGACCACGTCGACATCCTCGGTCCTACGCTCGCCGACATCGCGCGCGAGAAGGCGGGGATCATCAAACCCGGCAGCAGGGTCGTGCTGGGCGAGACGGAGCCGGAGCTCTACGCGATCTTCAGCGCGGCGGCGCAGTCGGCAGGAGCGCTCGAGGTCTGGGAGCGCGGCGTGGAGTTCGACTGCTCGTCCAACCGCCTGGCCGTTGGCGGGAGGCTGCTCGACCTGCGTACCCCCGCCGCCTCCTACGAGGAGGTCTACCTGCCGCTGCACGGGGCGTACCAGGGCGACAACGCGGCTGTCGCCGTCGCCGCCGCCGAGGCGTTCTTCGGGTTCGCGCTCTCCAGGGAGGTGGTGGAACAGGCGCTCGGCACGGTGCAGATACCGGGCCGCCTCGAAGTCGTGGGCCGGGAGCCGATGGTCGTCCTCGACGGGGCGCACAACGTTGCAGGCACCGAAGCCCTGGCGCGGGCCCTGGTCGAGGAGCTCCCCGCAGAGGGCCAGACCGTCGCCGTGGTCGGGATGCTCGCGGGGCGCGACCCGAGCGCCATGCTCCTGCCCCTCGCGTCGGCCGGGGTGCGGACGGTGGTCGCGTGCACCGCCCCCTCTCCGCGCGCGCTGCCGGCCGACCGGATCGCAGAGGCGGCGCGTGCGCAGGGCATCGCGGCCCTCGCTGTCGACTCGGTGCCCGAGGCGCTCTCGCTTGCCCAGGCCAGGCTGAGCTCCGATGGCCGGCTGGTGGTCACCGGCTCGCTGTACGTGGTTGCCGATGCCCGCGCCGTCTTGGTGGGTGCAGGTAGGGGCCGGTAGCCTGCCCGACTCGTGAGCACTGGCGCCCCCGTGAAGGACCGGCGGACGATGCGATGAATCGCACGCTCGTGATTTGCAAGCCTGACGCCGTTGAGAGGGGCCTCGTCGGGGAGATCGTCGGGCGCCTCGAGCGCCGGGGACTGCGGGTCGTGGCCGCCGAGCTTCGCCGCATCGACCAGGCGACCGCCGAGCAGCACTACGCCGAGCACGAAGGGAAGCCCTTCTACCAGCGACTGGTGGCTTTCACGACCCGCTCGCCGTCGATGCTGCTCGTGGTGGAAGGACCCGAGGACACCTGGAAGGTAGTGCGGGGGCTCATGGGGCCCACGGACCCTGCACAGGCTCCCCCCGGGACCATTCGAGGCGACCTGGGGACCGTCACCCCCGAGAACGTCGTACACGGATCTGACTCCGCGGAATCGGCGAAACGGGAGATCGACGTCTTCTTCCCGGGTCTCTCCTGACGTCTTTCCACCCAGGGCGGACCTGAGACACCTCGGACGGTGATCGTGCGCACAGGGCGTGGCTGCCTTGTGCGGCCTCGCGAAGTTCCCCTAGCCTGTCGAAGACCCGAAGCCCACCGGAGCCCAGGCGGGCCCGTGCAGCGGTGCTCTCCACGGCGACCTCCAATCCTACGAAGAGGTGAACCTACGTCCATGGCGGACAACCGTTTCTTCCTGCTAGGCCGCGACATGGCCGTGGACCTCGGAACCGCGAACACCCTCGTCTACGTGCGAGGACGGGGCATCATCCTCAACGAGCCCTCCGTGGTCGCGGTGAACGTGAAGGACGGCCGCCCGCTGGCTGTCGGTGCCGAGGCAAAGCGGATGATCGGCCGGACCCCGAGCCACATCCAGGCGATCCGCCCTCTCAAGGACGGGGTCATCGCGGACTTCGAGATCTGCGAGAAGATGCTGCGCTACTTCATCCAGCGCGTGCACCAACGCCGCTTCGCGAAGCCCCGGATGGTGATCTGCGTCCCTTCGGGCATCACCGGCGTCGAGCAACGCGCCGTCATGGAGGCAGCCGAGTACGCGGGCGCGCGCAAGGCGTACATAATCGAGGAGCCGATGGCCGCTGCTATCGGCGCCGGGCTCCCTGTGCACGAGCCCACCGGCAACATGGTCGTCGACATCGGAGGTGGGACGACGGAGGTCGCCGTGATCTCGCTCGGCGGGATCGTCACGAGCCAGTCGGTGCGCATCGGGGGCGACGAGTTGGACGAGGCGATCATCTCCTACATAAAGAAGGAGTACAGCCTGGCACTCGGTGAGCGGACCTCGGAGGAGATCAAGATCGCGTTGGGATCGGCGTTCCCGCTGGAGGAGGAGCTCCACGCCGAGATCCGCGGGCGCGACCTGGTGAGCGGCCTGCCGAAGACCGTGGTCGTGTCGACCGAGGAGATCCGAAAGGCCATCGACGAGCCGGTGTCGGCGATCATCGACGCGGTGAAGGTGACTTTGGACAAGACGCCTCCCGAGCTCGCGGCCGACATCATGGAGCAAGGCATCGTTCTCACGGGCGGTGGGGCTCTCCTGCACGGTCTCGATGCCCGCCTGCAGGAGGAGACGGGCATGCCGATGGTCGTGGCACGCGACCCTTTGAATTGCGTCGCCATAGGCAGCGGGCAGTGCCTCGAGGAGTTCGAAGCCCTCAAGCAGGTTCTGATCACCTCCTCAGCCGGCTGATGGGTGTCCGCGCCCTGCGCGGCACACCCTGAGGCATGGCAACGAGGTCGACCGCTCTGGCTCGGCGAACGCCACCCATGCCGAGGCGCACCCCTCCGATGGGCCGGCGCAAGCGTCCCCGACGCTCGAGGCGCAGCCTCACCATCGGTCTTTTGGTGCTCGCCTCGATCACGATCATCACCCTCGACTACAGAGGTGGTGGGCACGGCGCGGTCTCCGCACTCAAGCGCGCGGCCCACGACACCTTCGCCCCCGTGCAGAGCGGTGTGGACGCTGTGGTGCGCCCGATCGGGAGCTTCCTCGCAGGGGCGGTCCACTACGGCTCGGTGCAGAACCAGAACGCCAAGCTGCGCGCCGAGATAGGGCGCCTCGAGCAGCAGGTGCTCCAGGGCGCGGCGTCGCGGCAGGAGCTGAAGACCCTGGAGCAGCTCGACCACCTGCCGTGGGCAAACGGCATCCCGACCGTGACAGCTCAAGTGGTGGGCCTCAATACTTCCGACTTCGCTTCTACGATCCGCCTCGGGGTCGGGACCTCGAGCGGTGTGGAGGTGGGGATGCCCGTCTCTGGTGGCGCCGGGCTCGTGGGGCAGGTGACCGAAGCGTGGTCGTCGGGGAGCACGGTCAGGCTCATCACCGACCCGCGCTCGGCCGTCAGCGTCCGCTACGGCTCGGGCGCTTCGGCGGGTGACGCCCTGATGGTTGGCGCGGGACCGGGGAAGGCGCTCTCGGTCCAGTACATCGTCCCTGGCACGGCGCTGCGGCGCCGCGAGCTGCTCACCACGAGTGGCTTGCAGAACGCCTCCTACCCTCCAGACGTCCCGGTGGCGACCGTAACGTCGTACTCGTCCACCCCTTCGTCGACGCAGGAGACGGTGAGCGCGCAGCCGGTGGCGGACCTGCCCGCCCTGCAGTTCGTCGACGTCATGCTCTGGGAGCCGGGGCAGTGAACCGGCGCCGTCGGCGCCCCGGTCGGGGCCCCAGCCCCGCCCTCCTCCACACGGCGGGGACCCCGACCCCGCCGTTGGCCGTGTGCTCGAGCGAGGTCTCGTCGTGACCACTGCAGACGTCGCGCGCTCGACCATCGTGGTGTTCGTCGTCCTCGCGGTGCAGCAGACGCTGCTCGATTCGGTGCGCGTCGCTGGGGCTCATCCCGACATCATGCTGTTGCTGCCGATCTCGGCGGGCTTCGTGGGAGGTCCCGAGAGGGGGGCCGTCTTCGGCTTCTGCTCGGGGCTCGTGGCCGATCTCTTCCTGCCCACGACCTTCGGGCTCTCGGCGCTCGTGGGGTGCCTGCTCGGCTACGGCGTTGGACTGGCCACCACCGGGCTGCTGCGCAGCTCCTGGTGGTTGGCGCCGATCGTCGCCGCCGCCGCGACCGCCGCAGGGGTGGTCGCGTACGCGATCCTCGGGGCTCTACTAGGAGAACCTCAGCAACTGACGATCTTCCTCGTGCCGGCTCTGTCGGTGGTGACCCCCGCGGCAGCCGTGCTCGCGGTGCCCGTTCTGCGCTTCGTCGCCTGGGCCGTCCCCCCGGGCACCGCCGGGACGGCTCAGGTGGGGGCCACCAGGTGAGGCGGCGCAGCCGGTTCGCCAGGCGGCTGCGCACGGCGGACGAGGCGCGCCCGCGGATGCGGGTCTCGTTCGGGCGACGGGGGTCGCGACCGCGGCCCTCGCGGTCCAAGCGCTACTTCAGGCGCCCGGCGCGGCCGCTGCGGCCGGCGGACGCTCCCCGCAGGCAGCGCCTCGTGGCCGCGTTCGGAGGCCGGGGGTCGTGGTCCGCGGCTCGCGCAAGGCTGCGTCATCCCTTCGGCGGGAGACACCTCTACCCCAAGCCTCCCCGCAAGGCCCGCCCCGCCAAGAATGCCGGCCCACGCGGCCCGCGGATGCGTCCGAAGCGCTCGGTCGTGGACCGGGTGGTGCCCGGCGAGCCCTCTGCTCCGCGCACCGTGATACGGCTGCGGGTGGTGGGAGTGCTCGTCGCCGCACTGTTCTCGCTCATGTTCGTGCGTCTGTGGTACCTCCAGGTCCTCGACACGCAGAGCTTCTCCCAGGCCGTCAACGCGAACCAGGTCCGCAACGTCGAGGTCTCCGCACCGCGAGGGCTCATCCTCGACCGCAGCGGGGACATCATGGTGGGCAACCAGGTCACCGAGGACATCACCCTGGCGCGAGTGGCGGCCCAGCAGCATCCCGAGGTACTGGGCCAGCTGGCGGCTCTGCTCGGGATCTCGGCCTCGCAGATCCAGACCGACCTGTCCAACACCCAGTACAGCCTCTACAAGCCGGTGCCGATCATGGAGAACGCCCCGATCTCCGACGTGCTCTACATCGGAGAGCACGCCTCGGAGTTCCCAGGGGTCTCGGCTACCGCCGACACGACGCGCACCTACCCGATGGGCCAGACAGGGGTACAGCTGCTCGGCTACGTCGGCCAGATCACTAGCTCGGAGCTGGCCGCTCACAAGTCCCAGGGATACCAGCTGGGCGACCTCTATGGGCAGACCGGGCTCGAGAACCAGTACGAGAGCGCGCTACGCGGCGAGCCCGGAGTCGACCAGGTGGAGGTCGACGCCCAGGGCCAGGTGGTGGGGAGCCTCGGCGCGACCCAGCCGGTGTCCGGGGACGACCTGGTGACCAACATCGACGGTGGGCTCGAGCAGGCCCTCCAGCAGGCGCTCGACTCGGAGATCGGCTCGCTCGGCGGGTCCTCGCACGAAGGCGCCGCGGTCGCCCTCGACCCACAGACCGGGGCGGTCCTGGCGCTCGCCTCCTCCCCCACCTACGACCCGACGTGGTGGACGCCGAACGGCATCTCCGACGCGCACTACGCACAGCTCGAGGCGAACGGGTCGCTGAGCGACCTCGTCACCGACGGCCTCTACACCCCGGGGTCCACCTTCAAGCTGGCCACCGCCACCGCCGCGCTGCAGGACGGGCTGTGGACGCCTGGCGAGTACTACGACGACAAGGGCTACTACGTGATCCCCGGGTGCACCTCCAGCGGGTCCGGCTGCGCCACCTTCCACGACAACGAGGGCGAGATCGGCGGCGAGATCGACATCAGCAGGGCGATCACGATCTCGAGCGACGACTTCTTCTACAACCTCGGTGTCACGTTCTGGGACGACTACAAGGCCAACGGGCAGTACGGGGAGGACCCCATACAAGGCGCGGCCAACGAGCTCGGCTACGGCGAGGTCACCGGTATCGACCTGCCAGGCGAGACCCAGGACGCCAGGGTCGACTCGCCGCAGGTGGTGGCCAAGGAGCACGCCCAGGACCCGAAGGACTACCCCAACGGGCAGTGGTTCACCGGTAACAACCTCGAGCTCGCCTTCGGCCAGGGCGGCACGGTGATCACCCCGATCGAGCAGGCCGTCGCGTATGCCACCTTCGCCAACGGCGGGACCCGCTACGCCCCCGAGATAGCCGCCGGCTTCGTGGACCCCGTCACCCACAAGGTGGTCGAGCGCTTGGCCCCGAAGGTGACCGGGCACGTGACCTACTCGCCCGCCAACTACCAGGCCATGCTGAATGGCTTCACTGGAGTGGTGAACAGCCAGGGCGGGACCGCCTACGGCGACTTCACGAGCCTGCCGCCCACCTTCCAGATTGCGGGCAAGACCGGCACGGCGACCACTCAGGAGCAGCAGCCCAACTCCTGGTTCGTCGGATGGGGGCCCCTGCCCGATCCGCAGTACGTGATCGCGACCGTGATCCAGGGCGGTGGCTACGGCTCGGTCGCCGCAGCACCGGTGGTGGCCAAGGCCTTCGACTACCTCGTCGCCAACCCCGCCGCGCCGGTGGACCTCGCCGCGCCGCCGGCGACCGGGTCGGGCCCCTCGACCTGCACCGGGTCGAGCACCTCGACCACCTCGCGCACCAACGCCCGCTCCTCGACCACGACCACCACCCGCGCGGGGGCCGGCGCCGCCACCACGGTGCCGTGCAGCACCCCCGCCAGTACGAGCACAACCGGATCCTCCGCCTCCGCCGCGCGTGCCCCGTCCCTCCCGGCGTCGAGGGCTGGCCCGGATCCGCTCTCGGACCGGCCACGCACGGCATCCGCGCGCTCTCCGTGACGAGTCGCCGGGCCCTTCCGGGGCTGGCGCGCCCGCCATGTCCAGGACCGGGGCAGCCCTAGACTGGGCCGCAAATGTCCACTTCGCTGTGGCCAAGGATCGAACCGCTCCTGGCACGGGTCACGAAGCCGGCCCGGTACATCGGAGGGGAGCTCGGAGCCCGTGAGCCGGTGCACGAACCCGGTCGCGTGGCCTGGCTCCTCGTCTACCCCGATACGTACGAGATCGGCCTGCCGAACCAGGGGCTGCAGATCCTCTACGAGATCCTCAACGAGCGCGACGACGCGCTCGCCGAGCGCGCTTATGCCCCGTGGACCGACATGGAGCGCCAGATGCGCGATTCCGGGGTGCCGCTGTTCTCGCTCGAGACCGCCCGAGCCGCGGCCGACTTCGACGTCCTGGCGTTCAACCTGTCCGCCGAGCTCACCTACACCAACCTCCTCAACCTGATCGACCTCGCGGGTCTGCCGGTTCGCTCCCGAGATCGCGAGCCCGGCGCCCCGTTGGTCGTGGCGGGGGGCCACTGCGCGTTCAACCCCGAGCCCTTGGCGAACTTCGTCGACGCCTTCGTGCTCGGCGACGGCGAGGAGGTCGTGGGCGAGCTCACCGAGGTCCTGGTGGAGCACGGAGGCGCCGAGAGCTCAGGACGCGAGGACCTGCTCCGGGCGATGGCTCGCGTCCGGGGGGTCTACGTCCCCGCCTGCTACGAGGCGCGCTATGAGGGGGGCCGCCTCGCAGCGGTGGCCCCGAGGTTCGGCGGCGTGCCCGAGCGCGTGGAGAAGCGCGTGGTGGCGGACCTCGCGCAGTGGCCCTACCCGAAGCAGCAGCTCGTGCCCCTCGTGGAGGTGGTGCACGACAGGCTCAACGTAGAGGTGTTCCGCGGTTGCACCAGGGGATGTCGCTTCTGTCAGGCGGGCATGATCACGAGGCCGGTGCGCGAGCGGCCGTCGGCCCAGGTCGACCGGATGGTGCGCGAGGGCCTTGCCCGTACGGGCTACGACGAGGTGGCGCTCACCTCGCTCTCGTCTGCGGACTTCTCTGGGATCGAGCAGACCGTGGCGTCGGTGATCAACGACCCCGAGTGCTCCGGGCAGGTGTCGGTGAGCCTGCCCAGCCTCCGCGTCGACGCCTTCACGGTAGGGCTCGCTGCGGAGATCCAAAAGGTCAGGCGCACCGGGCTCACCTTCGCCCCCGAGGGAGGGACCTGGAGGATGCGCCAGGTCATCAACAAGCTCATCCGCGAGGAGGACCTCTACAGCGCCGTGGACTCCGCATTCGCCCAGGGTTGGAGGAGGGTGAAGCTGTACTTCCTCATCGGGCTCCCGACCGAGACCGACGAGGACGTCCTCGGCATCGCGGAGCTGGCTCGCCGGTGTGCCGAGATCGGCCGTGGATATCACCGCAACGTGACCGTCACCGCGTCTGTCGGCGGTTTCGTGCCCAAGCCTCATACCCCGTTCCAGTGGTTCGGCCAGAACACGATCGAGGAGCTTCGGCGAAAGGTGGGACTGCTGCGCGACGCGCTGCGCTCGGCGCGCGGCGTCTCACTGCGCTGGCACGACCCCGAGGCGACGGCGGTGGAGGGCATCGTGAGCCGCGGCGACAGACGGGTGGGCGAGGTCGTGGAGCACGTCTGGAGGGCGGGCGGGACGTTCCAGGAGTGGTCGGAGCACTTCGACCTCGGCCTCTGGATGGACGGGCTCGAGGCAGCGGGACTCACCCTCTCCGAGACCGTGTACCGCCACCGCGAGCAGCACGAGGTGCTTCCCTGGGACCACGTCTCTGCAGCGCTGCACCGTGACTTCCTGTGGCAGGACTTCGAGGAGGCTCTGGCCGAGCACGGGCTCGAGGACTGCCGGTGGACCCCGTGCTACGACTGCGGCGCCTGCACCGGGCTGGGGGTCGAGCACGTCGTGGCTAGCGCGCAGCCTCCGGCGGGGGGCAGCCAGGGCACGGGGCAGGACATCTCGGGTGGCGACCGCATGCCCGTGCGGTTCCTGGGTTCGGACGCCGTCCTCGCGAGGAGCGGAGCATGATCGCGCGCCTCAAGTTCACGAAGCTCGGCAAGGTGCGCTGGACCAGCCACCGTGACGTGGCGCGGATGTGGGAGCGGGCCCTGCGGCGCGCGGGCCTGCCGGTCGCCTACTCCGGGGGGTTCTCCCCGAGGCCCCGGCTCAGCTTCGGGCTCGCGCTCCCGACGGGGTGCGAGTCCTTGGCCGAGTACCTGGACGTGGCCCTCGAGACCGATCTGCACCCCGAGGACGTCATGCATGCAGTGGCGCCCGAATTGCCGGCGGGAGTCGGGGTCGTCGCTTCGGGGGAAGCCACCTCGGGCTCTGGATCGCTCCAGGAGGAGGTCAGCTCCTGCACGTGGGAGATCCACGTGCCCGGGTCTTCTCCCGAGGGGCTGCGCAACTCGGTGTCCGAGACGATGGCCGCCGCCCACCTCCCGGTCGAGCGCGAACGCAAGGGTCGCAGCGTCCAAGACGATCTGCGTCCCTCGCTTCTGTCGCTGTCGGTGGCAGACTGCGCCATGCACCAGGTCCACGAACCCGAGCGGCCGAGCCCGCAGCACATGAGCGGACCGCATCCGCAGGACCAGGAGCAACACCCACCAGCGGCGGTGCTGGTGGCCGAACTGGCGACCCGCCCGCGCGGCGTTCGCCCCGTCGAGCTCGCCCACGTAATGGGGATCGAGCTCGGCCTGTCTAGAAGAACACGTCAGTGGATCGAGCGCGATGGCTCGAAGTACGAGCCCCTCGACGAACGAGCGGCGGTCGCCGCCGTCTGCGTGGAGCGCGCCTCGTGAGACGTAGGAGAAGGGATCTTCCCAATGTCCGATTCGAGCGCGGCGGAACCCGCGGCCGAGCCATTCGGCCCGTCCGGGTCCCCCGCAGACCCTTACCAACAATCAGGCGCTCCCCGAGAAGCGACTAGGCCCGAGACCTCTCCCCGGCGTCGTCGCCGGCGACGGGGGTCGGGGTCCAAGCCGTCCGCGGCGAGCGCCGCGCAGGCCAAGGGATCCGTCGACGCCCCCGGCCCCACTGTGGTCGCGCCCTCCGGCCCGGCTCCCGGCCCCGTCGACGTCGTGCCCACAGGGACGGGCGCGCCTGCAGAGCCCGCCGGCGCCGGAGCTCTGGCGCAGCCCGCCGGTACCGCCGCAGCCGGCTCACAGCCGGCTCGGCCCCGGCCCCGGATCGGCGACACCCGGCCCGCCCCGCCCCCGCCGGTCGCGCCCAACGTGGTGCCCGTCGTCCATCGCGCCCCGCCCGTCGCCCCCCCCGAGCCCGCCACCTCGCCCGGCGCCGCAGCGCACGGGCAGACGGCTTCGGAGCCCGAGGCGACCCCGGCTCCCAGGACCGGGCGCTCCCGGCGCCGCAGCGGCCGGGAGCGGCGCGGGCGGCCTGTCGGCCGCTACCTCATGTGCGTGCACTCGAGGCCGCACGCCATCCAGATCGCAGTGCTCGAGGGCAGGACCCTCGTGGAGCACTTCGTGTCGCGCGCCTCGGACGACTTCACCCAGATCGACGGCAACATCTACCGGGGCCGGGTGCAGAACGTCCTTCCGGGGATGGAGGCGGCGTTCGTCGACATAGGAACGCCGAAGAACGCTGTGCTCTATCGCGGTGACGTTCGCTACGACACCGACGATGTCGAGACCACCTCGGGCTCCTCGCTGCGCATCGAGCAGATGCTGAAGCCGGGCCAGCTGATCGTGTGCCAGGTCACGAAGAACCCGATCGGAGCCAAGGGAGCACGTCTCACGCAGGAGGTCTCGTTGCCGGGCCGGTTCGTGGTGATGGTTCCCAACTCCTCGGCCTTCGGCATATCCAAGCGGCTCGAGGACGGCGAGCGGCGGCGGCTTCGCCGCATCGTCGACGACGTCCGCCCGAAGGGTCACGGGCTCATCGTGCGCACCGCGGCCGAAGGCGCCAGCCGAGAGGAGCTCGCCGGCGACGTCGAGCGCCTCTGCGCCCAATGGGCCGCGATCGAGCAGGAGGCCAACCGCTCCAGCGGCCCGGGGTTGCTCTACAGGGAGCCCGACCTGGCGGTACGGATCGTGCGAGAGGAGTTCAACCGCGAATACCGGGGTGTGGTCATCGACGATCTCGCGCTCTACGAGCAGGTCCGCGACTACGTGGAGCACGTCAACCCGGAGCTGGCGGACCGTGTGGAGTACTACGACCCGGCGGCCGAGAACCTGCCGGTGTTCGAGCGGTTCCACGTCCACGAGCAGCTCCACAAGGCTCTCGACCGAAAGGTGTGGCTCCCCTCTGGGGGTTCGATCATCATCGAGCGCACGGAGGCTCTCACGGTGATCGACGTCAACACGGGGAAGAACGTTGGGACCTCCAACCTCGAGGAGACCGTGTACCGCAACAACCTCGAAGCAGCGGAGGAGATCGCCCGCCAGCTCCGTCTGAGGGACATAGGCGGCATCATCGTGGTCGACTTCATCGACATGGAGGTGCGAGAGAACCGCGGCAAGGTCGCATCGGCACTGCGCGCGGCGCTCGCACGCGACAAGACCCGTACCCAGGTGTTCGACATCTCCGAGCTCGGCCTGGTGGAGATGACCCGCAAGCGCGTGTCCGAAGGGCTGGTCGAGTCACTCTCGGAGGTGTGCTCGGTGTGCGGCGGGCGCGGGATCGTCCTCGACGAGTCCCTGCTGTAGGATCTACCGCTCGTGTACGCGGTGATCCGAAACGGCGCAGGTCAGGACCTGGTGACGACAGGCCAGCAACTCGCGGTCGACCTTCTGGGCGCTTCCGAGGGCAGCGAGCTGGAGCTGTCCCCTGTGCTCGTGGTGGACGGGGATCGGGTGCTCGCCACGCCGTCGGAGCTGGCCGGTGCCGTGGTGTCGGCCCGGGTGGTCGGCGAGGAGCTCGGCCCGAAGATCCGGGGGTTCACCTACCGGCCCAAGACCAACTACCGGCGCCGCTGGGGCCACCGTCAGCGCTACACGACCGTCGAGATCACCGGGATCGACGTCCCGGCGGCTCGCTGAGGAGGATCTCAGATGTCGAAGACCAAGGGCGGCGGCTCCACCCGCAACGGCCGCGACTCGAAGTCCAAGAGGCTTGGCGTGAAGGTGTTCGGGGGCACGACCGTCCCTGCCGGCGCCATCATCGTCCGCCAGCGCGGCACCAAGTTCCACCCAGGTGAGAACGTGGGCCGGGGCGGCGACGACACCCTCTTCGCCACGGCCGCGGGCACCGTCACCTTCGGCACTCGCAAGGGCCGCAAGGTGGTGGAGGTCAAGGCAGAGGCCTGAGCCGCATCACCACGTCGCGCACGGTCGCGCCGAGCCGAGAGGCGCTCGATCGCGCCACCGACACGAGCGATGTGCTCGACACGCTCGCAGGCGCCATTCCCGCGGCGAGGTTCGTGACCACCGAGACGCCCAGCACTTCGGCTCCCATATGCCGGGCGGCGATCAGCTCGAGGACGCTCGACATCCCGACCAGGTCGGCGCCGAGGCCCCGCAGCATCTCGATCTCGGCCGGCGTCTCGAAGTGGGGACCAGGTAGCTGGGCGTAGACCCCCTCGGCGATCGAGGCGTCCACCTGCCTCGCGAGACCGCGCAGCCGGGGAGCCCACGCGTCGGTGAGGTCCACGAAAGGGCTGCGCCCCCCCTCGCCCTTGGACAGGCCGGTGAGGGGGGAGAGCCCGGTGAGGTTCAGGTGGTCGGATACGAGCACCAGGTCGCCGGGCTCGAAGCCCCTACGGATCGCGCCCGACGCGTTGGAGATCACCACCGTCGTGCAGCCCGCCGCGACCGCCGTCCTGACCGGGTGCGCCACCTCGGAGGGATCGTGCCCCTCGTAGATGTGGAGGCGACCGCAGTACACGAGCACCCGCCGTCCTCCGACGTCGACCGAGAGCACTTCTGCGACCTGCCCGTCGGTCACCTTGGCGGGAAACCCCGGCAGCTGCGAGAACTCGAGGCGCGCCACGGCCGGCCCGAGCGACTCCGAGGCTGCCGCCAGGCCGGTGCCGAGGACCACCACCACCTCGTGGCGCGCAACGCCGGTCAGCGCCTCGAGGCGCCGGGCCGCCTCGCCGGCCGCGGCGAACGGATCGGTGTTCACGGCTGGCGACGCGGGCGCACCTGGGGACCGGGAGGGCTCGACACCACGTCGGGATCGGGAGGCCGCACCGCCGTGAGCTCGTCACGAAGGCGGCGCTTGAGCGAGTCACCACAAAGTGCGGCGTCGACCGCCCGATGCTGGGCCGACACCAGATCGGACAACGCAACGCCCAGTGACTCGTGGACCAGCACGAGCTCGTCCACGAGCGTCGTCGAGAAGTAAGCGGGATCGTCGGTGTTGATCGATACGTTGAGCCCTGCCTCGAGCATCGCCGGCAGGGGATGGGCCTCCAAGGAGGTGCACACTCCGAGCAGTACGTTGGAGGTCACCGAGACCTCGAGGGGGACCTGGCGCTGCGCGAGATGCTCGACCAGGGTCGGGTCCTCCATCGAACGCACGCCGTGTCCTACACGCGCCGTGCCGAGCTCCAGGGACTTCCAGACGCTCGGTGGTCCGGCCACCTCCCCGGCGTGGAGCACCGATGAGAGTCCCGCTGAAGCCGCCTCCTCGAACGACGCCGCGTACCAATCGGGCGGGTACTGCGCTTCTGGACCTCCGAGCCCGATCGCGACGACGTCCGACGGGGCATGCGGGCCGGTGAGCATCTGGGCCGTCCACCTTTCCTCCGGGGGCTCGAAGCTTCGGGGTATGTCGACGATCCATCGCAGCTCGATGTGGTGGTCGTCTCGTGCTCGCCGCACGCCGATGTCCAACGCGTCGCGGTACTCCTCGATGTGCATGCCGTTCGCATGGTGGGCGTAGGCGGTGGTCGTGACCTCCGCGTAGCGGACCTGCTGGGATGCCAGCTCCGTCGCCAGCGCGTCGATCGCACAGAGCAGGTCGTCCCCCGTGCGGATGGCCGACATGCCGACCACGTAGAGCTCGATGAAGTGTTGGAAGTCCCGGAACCGGTACAGGGCCGCGAGCTCCTCCACCGTCTCCACGCCCAGGTCGACGCGATTTCGTCCGGCGAGCTCCAGCAGCAGAGCCGGCCGGATGGAGCCCTCGAGGTGCAGGTGCAACTCGACCTTGGGCATGTTCGCGAGCATCGCCCGGTGTGGAGCAGATGGGTCGATGGGCATGCCGGCCACGTCGTCGCCACCGTACAGCGCCTTGCGCTCTTAGGATCGTTGCGTGTCGGGGTTCGTCGACGAGGCGCAGGTGAACGTGAGAGGCGGTGACGGCGGTGCCGGCGCCGTGTCCTTCCGCCGCGAGGCCCACGTGTCTCGAGGAGGTCCCGATGGTGGTGACGGGGGAAAGGGCGGGGACGTATGGCTCGTGGCCTCCTACCGCCAGGCCTCGCTGCTGGGGTTCCGTGACCACCCGCACCGGCGAGCCTCGAGCGCCAAGCACGGAGGGGGAAAGCGCCGTCACGGCGCGGCCGGGGCCGACCTCGAGGTAGAGGTACCGGTGGGCACCGTGGTGCGCTCGAAGCAGGGCGGAGCCCTCGCCGACCTGGCCGCAGAGGGCGACCGCTGGCTCGCAGCCGTCGGGGGCCGGGGTGGCAAGGGCAACGCCAGGTTCCTCTCCAACCGCCGCAGGGCTCCGGGCTTCGCCGAGCAGGGCGAGTCCGGCGAGGAGCGTTGGCTGGACCTCGAGCTCAAGCTGGTCGCCGACGTCGCCCTCGTGGGATTTCCCAACGCCGGCAAGAGCACGTTGATCTCTCGCATCTCAGCCGCGCGGCCGAAGATCGCGGACTACCCCTTCACGACCCTCGAGCCCCACCTGGGAGTGGTCCGCACGGGGAGGCCGGGGAGCGAGACCGAGTTGGTGGTCGCCGACGTCCCGGGCCTCGTGGAGGGCGCCGCAGACGGTAAGGGCCTGGGACACCGGTTCCTGCGTCACGTGGAGCGGGCCCGGGTGCTGCTGCTGCTGCTCGACCCGGCAAGGCCGGACGGGCCCCCTCCGGCACAGCAGGCGGCGATCCTTCTGCGCGAGCTTCGCCGCTACCGCGCCGAGCTTCTCGAGCGCCCGCGCATCGTGGTGGGGTCGAAGTCCGATTCGTTCCCCCTTGCCACCAGCGGATCGGACCCGAGCCACGATCCGGTCGACCTGTGGATCTCTTCGCTCACGGGCGTGGGGCTCGAGGAACTGCTCGGACACCTGGCCCGCCTGGTGGACGAGGCGCGCTCGGAGACAGAGACCGCGCGTGCGCCCATCGTGATCCACCGCCCGGTCACTTCCGAGGTGGAGGTGGTGCGAGACGGTGACGGCTCCTTCTCCGTCGAGGGCCGCGCGGCGCTGCGCGCGGTCGCCGTGTCCGATCTCACCGACGAGGGCGCGCTCGAGTACGTACAGGGCCGGCTGCGCCGGCTAGGTGTGGAGAAGGCGCTCGTGCGCGCCGGGGTGCGCGACGGGGACAGGGTCCGGCTCGGGCCGCTCGAATTCACCTACAGACGTGACGAGAGCATGACCGATGCAGCGCGCGAGGCGGCGAGGGGTGCGGGGAGTGACAGGCCCCGCAGGCGCGAGCGCAAAGGGAGTGGACGAAGCGGCGAGCCGCGAGGGACGGGCTCTTCAGAGAGGACAAGGTGAGCGGCTCCGGCCGGACGCCGACGGCGCGCCAGGGGCGAGAGGCGCAGAAAGACGCCCCCCGCACCGTCGTCGTGAAGGTCGGCTCCTCGTCGGTGACCGGGCCGGACGGCGGAGGGATCGATTCCGGCGCGGTCGAACGCCTGTGCGGGCAGATCGCCGAACTGCGGTCGATGGGGCATCTGGTGGTGCTCGTCAGCTCTGGCGCCATCTCGGCGGGCTGGGCGGTGATGGGCGGAGGGCGCCGGCCGGCCGACCTCGCAACGCTCCAGGCGGTCTCCGCGGTCGGCCAGCACCGGCTCATGCGCGTGTACGACGACTCGCTGGCGCGCCACGGTGTGCTGGTGGGCCAGGTGTTGCTGGCCCCGCTCGACTTCGGTCACCGCCAGCAGTACCTCCACGCGCGCCAGACCCTCTCCCGCCTACTGGAGCTGGGAGTCGTGCCGGTGGTGAACGAGAACGACGCAACCTCCGACGACGAGATCCGCTTCGGGGACAACGACCGGCTGGCCGCCCTCGTGGCGCACCTCGTGGCCGCCGACCTCCTCGTGCTGCTCACCGACGCCCCAGGGCTCCTCACGGCCGACCCGCGCACCGCCGCGGAGGCTTCTCTCATCGAGGAGGTCGTGGAGGTGGACCACGGGCTCGAGGCACTTGCCGCCGGCCCGGGGAGCGCGGTCGGCAGCGGCGGGATGATCTCGAAGTTGGCGGCGGCCAAGATCGCAGCCTGGTCCGGCGTCGAGACGGTGATCGCAGAGGCCGCTCGTCCCGGAGTGCTTCTCGGCGCCGTCCGGAGGGAGCCCGGCGTGGGGACCGTCTTCCGCCCGCGTCCGAGAAGGCTTCCGGCCCGCAAGCTTTGGATCGCCTTCGCCCTGCCCCCGGCGGGCACCATCGTCGTCGACGACGGGGCGCGAAGAGCCCTCACAGAACGCGAGGCGTCGTTGCTCCCCGCTGGGGTGAGCGCGGTGCAGGGGAGCTTCGACGCAGAGGCAGCGGTGGAGATCACCGGCGCGGACGGTGTGGTGTTCGCCAAGGGCCTCGTGCGACACGGCGCGGACACGATCCGTTCGTGGGCCGGCCGTCGTACGGGCGAGCTGCCGGACGACGTGTCGAGGGAGGTCGTCCATCGCGACGACCTCGTGGTGCTGGTCTGATCAGCCGGTGACAATGCGGGCGCAGCTGTGCCCCGCCGGCGGACGGTACCCTGGGGTGTGACCCGATCCTCCATGGCGGAGCTCGGCCGGCGCGCCAAGGTGGCCGCGCGAGCGCTCGCCTCGGTGTCGGGCGTCGAACGCGACAGCGCCCTCGACCTGGCGGCCGATCTCCTCGAGGAGCGCGCGGCCTCGGTGCTCGCGGCCAACGAGACCGACGTGGCGGGCGCCGAGAGGTCCGCGACGGCGCCGGCGCAGATCGACAGGCTGAGGCTCACTCCCGCCCGTGTGAGCGCGATGGCCGACGGGCTCCGTGCGCTTCGCGCGCTGCCGGAGGTGGTGGGCGAGGTCGTCGAGGGCTATGTCCGGCCGAACGGGCTCAGGGTGGAGCGAGTGAGGGTCCCGCTCGGCGTGGTGGGTGTCATCTACGAGAACCGTCCCAACGTGACGTCCGACGCCGCGGGACTGTGCCTCAAGTCCGCAAACGCGGTGATGCTGAGAGGCTCTTCCTCCGCTATCGAGTCGAACCGGGCCATCGTGGCCTGTCTGCGCGAGGCGTTGTCCAAGACGGGCCTCCCCGCAGACGCGGTCGTGCTCGTGGAGGACACGAGCCACGAGGCGGCAGTCGATTTCATGCGACTCGACGGCTCGATCGACTGCCTCATCCCTCGCGGAGGTCACTCGCTGGTGGCGAGCGTGCGCGAGCACGCCACCGTCCCGTACGTGATCGACGGCGACGGCAACTGTCACGTCTACGTGGACGCGGCTGCCGACCTCGAAATGGCCCTTGCCATTGTGGTCAACGCCAAGACCCAGCGCCCCGGGGTCTGCAACGCGGCCGAGACCCTGCTCGTGCACGGCGCGGTCGCTGGAGAGTTCCTGCCTCGCGCCCGCCAGGCTCTCGACGGGGTGGAGCTGCTGGGCGACGAGCGAACGAGGCGGCTCCTTCCGGGCATCGGCTCTGCGCGCGAGGAGGAATTCGCCACCGAGTTCCTGGACATGAGGCTCTCGGTGGCCGTCGTGGACGACCTCGACGCGGCGATCGACCACATAGCCCGCTACTCCTCGGGACACTCCGAGGCCATAGTCACAGGCGACCTCCGCGCCGCGGAGCGGTTCTGCCGGGAGGTAGACGCCGCTGCGGTCCTCGTCAACGCCTCGACGCGCTTCGTGGACGGGTCGGAGCTCGGCCTCGGGGCCGAGATCGGGATCTCGACCCAGAAGCTGCACGCTCGAGGCCCGATGGGGCTTCGCGAGCTCACCACGGTCAAGTACGTGGTGCGAGGCGAGGGTCAGGTCCGCGGGTGAGCAGCCCTGGCCCGTTGGGCTTCCCCGATCCTGGGCCCCCGCGCTTCGATTCGGTCGGCGACGTGCGCGAGCGTCTGGCGGTCACGGGGTACCTCGCGGACGAGGGGACCGCCGGAGTCGTCCATCTTGCCGACCGGCTCGCCAAGCCCGTTCTCGTGGAGGGGCCGGCAGGGACCGGCAAGACCGAGCTGGCCAAGGCGGTCGCACGTGCCACCTCGAGCCGACTGATCCGTCTCCAGTGCTACGAGGGCCTCGACGAGTCCAAGGCACTCTACGAGTGGAACTACAAGAAGCAGCTGCTGCGCATCCAGGCTCAACGAGTGGTCGAGCTCGACGAGGACTCTGCGTCGCAAGGGCAGGGCGGGGGCGACGCAACCGCGGTCGAAGGGCGCCGGGCTCAGGCCGCGACCTGGCAGGACATAGAGGACGACATCTTCTCCGAGGAATTCCTGCTCGCTCGTCCGCTGCTCGAAGCGATCAGGGCCACCGACGCCGTGGTGCTGCTCGTGGACGAGGTCGACCGGGTGGAGCTCGAGACCGAGGCGTTGCTCTTGGAGGTGCTCTCCGAGTACCAGGTGTCCATCCCCGAGCTCGGCACGGTGACGGCACAGCGGGTGCCACTCGTCTTCCTCACCTCGAACAACACTCGTGAGCTCTCCGAGGCTCTCAAGAGACGCTGCCTGTACCTCCACCTCGACTACCCGACACTCGAGCGCGAGCGCGAGATCGTGATGAAGAGGGTCCCTGCGATCACCGACGAGCTCGCCGACCAGGTGGCGAGGATCGTGCGTTCGCTGCGGACGTTGGAGCTGAAGAAGTATCCGTCGGTCTCCGAGACTCTCGACTGGGCCAGGACCCTTGTCGTGTTGGGCGTCGAGTCGATCGACGCGGAACAGGCAAAGGCCACCCTGCACGTGCTTCTCAAGTACCGTAGCGACCTGGAGCGCGCCGCGAAGGAGCTTTCGCTCGTCGAGCAGGAGTCACCGAGCGCTCCGACTCGGCGCCTCGGCGGTGCCTCCTAGAGCGACGACGTGCTCGACGTCCTGACCGGCTTCGTCGGGGAGCTCAGGCAGGCAGGCCTCCCGGTGTCACTGACCGAGAGCTTGGACGCGGCCGAAGCTCTGCACCACGTACCGCTCGAGGACCGCGAGGCACTCAAGTACGCCCTGGGCGCGACCCTGGTGAAGTCCTCCGCCCACTGGAGGGCGTTCGAGACCGCCTTCGAGGTCTATTTCTCGATGCGCGGGCCGCAGTTCGACATCGAGGACCCTTCCTCCGACGCGCGCAGCGACGAGATCGCAGACTCCGAGGGCGCACCCGGGCGCGGCGGAGGCGCCGGGGAGGCGCTCTCCGACGAGGACCTCGCCGAGATGCTCTACCGGGCACTGCTCTCGGGCAACGACGCCCAGATGGCGGCGCTCGCCCGTCAAGCAGTCGGCCGCTACGCGGGCATGGAACCGGGGCGACCGGTGGGCGGCACCTACTACCTGTACCGGACCCTGCGAAACCTCGACCTCGACCGGCTCCTCGAGCGAATGCTCGAAGCAGCACGCGCGCAGGCGCCCGACGGGCGCCTTACCGCTCTCGAGGAGCGCCTCGCGCGCGACGAGCTTCAGGCCCGTCTGGGGAAGCTGCGCAAGGAGATCGAGGACGAGATCCGCCGTCGCCTGGTCGCCGACCGCGGGACCGAAGCCCTGGCCCGTTCGGTGCGCAAACCGCTGCCGGAGGACATCGACTTCATGCACGCCACGCGCGACGAGCTGACCGCGCTGAGGCGGGCCATCCATCCGCTCACCCGCAAGCTCGCCGTCCGGCTGGCGCGCAAGCGCCGCCACGGGCGCAAGGGTCCCCTCGACTTCCGCTCCACGATGCGCCACTCGCTGTCGACGGGTGGTGTGCCGGTCGACCCCAAGTTTCGCTACCCGCGCCCGGCGAGGCCCGAGATCTTCGTGATCGCCGACGTGTCGGGCTCGGTGGCGGCCTTCGCCCGATTCACGCTGCACCTCGTGTACGCCATCAGCTCCCAGTTCTCCAAGGTGCGCAGCTTCGTCTTCATCGACGGCATCGACGAGGTGACGCGTTTCTTCGAGGGTGCAGACGACGTTGCCGAGGCGGTGCACCGGATCAACACCGAGGCCGACGTGGTGTGGGTCGACGGCCACTCGGACTACGGCCATGCCTTCACGATCTTCTGGGAGCGGTGGGGAGAGGAGGTCACGTCGAAGACGAGCGTCCTGCTCCTCGGCGATGCGCGCAACAATTACCACGCGCCCCAGGCGTGGGTACTCTCCGAGTTACGCCATCGCGCGCGCCATGTCTACTGGCTGAACCCCGAGCCGCGCTCGTACTGGGGCAGCGGCGACTCGATCGTGGGGGAGTACGCGGTGTACTGCGACGAGGTGTTCGAGTGTCGCAACCTCCGCCAGCTCGAGCAGTTCGTGGCGGAGCTGGCTTGAGGGCACCAGCCTCGTCTGCTCGCACCGTCCCGGCAGCTCCGGTGGAGGCGACCACCCTGGTGCTCGTCCGTCATGGCGAGTCGGTCTGCAACGTCGCCGGCGTGGTGGGCGGGCCGAGGGGCTGCACGGGGCTCTCCGAGAGGGGCATGAGCGAGGCTCGAGCACTTCGCGACCGCCTCGTGGAGACGCGTGAGCTGTCACGGGCCAGCGCCCTGTACTCGAGTGTCCTCGAGAGAGCGGTGCAGACCGCCGCGATCATCTCGGCGGGAATCGGAGGGGGACTGGAGCCGGTCACCGACTGCTCGCTGTGCGAGCTGCACCCCGGCGAGGCGGACGGTCTCACCTGGGAGCAGTTCTCCGAGCGCTACGGGGAGCCCGACTTCGACTCCGATCCCTACAGCGAGCTCGCCCCGGGCGGGGAGAGCTGGGCCGGATTCGTCCACCGCGCCTCGGACGCCTTGCGCCTGTTGGCGGAGCGCCATAGCGGCGAGTGCGTCGTGGTGGTCTGCCATGCCGGTGTGGTGGAGGCCTCGCTCCTCGAGCTCATGCCCGTCGACCCCCGGCGGGGCCGGCTCGGGTTGCGCACCGGGCACACCTCGCTCACGGAGTGGGAGCTGAGCGCCGGGGGTTGGAGGCTGCTGCGCTACAACGACGTGGCCCACCTGGCTGCGCTCGTCTGACCGGGCGCCCGGCGGGCTCGGCGGAGGACCCGAGCAGCGTCCGCCGTCCGGCAGACGACTAGCTGCGCAGTAGCTCCGCGACCCTGAATGCGAGGTCGACCGACTGGCGAGCGTTGAGCCTGGGGTCGCAGGCGGTGGTGTAGCGCTCGTGGAGCTGGTCCTCGGCGATGTCGTCGAACCCGCCGAGGCACTCGGTCACGTCGTCCCCGGTGAGCTCGAGGTGTACCCCGCCGGGCCAGGTGCCAGTGCGGGCATGGGCGTCGAAGAAGCCCCTCAGCTCCTTCAGGATGTCGTCGAAGCGCCTGGTCTTGCGCCCCCCGTTGCTCACGAACGTGTTGCCGTGCATCGGGTCGCACGCCCAGGCCACGACGTGGTCCGTGTCGCGGACCGCCTCGAGCAGGGGGGGAAGGGCCTCGCCGACGTTGTCCGCGCCCATCCTGGCAATGAGGGTGAGCCGTCCCGGCACTCGCTCGGGGTTCAACCGCTCGCACACGGCGAGCACGTCCTCGGGCGTGGTCGCCGGACCGATCTTGCAGCCGAGCGGGTTGCGGATGCCCGAGAGGAACTCGACGTGGGCCCCGTCGAGCTGCCGGGTGCGCTCGCCGGCCCAGACCATGTGCGCGGAGCAGTCGTAGAAGTCGCCGGTCAACGAGTCGCGCCGGGTGAGCGCCTCCTCGTATCCCAGGATCAGTGCGTCGTGGGAGGTGTAGAAGTCGACCTGGTGCAGGGACTGCTCACTAGAGAGATCTATCCCGCAAGCCTGCATGAAGCGCAGAGCCCGGTCGATCTCGGTGGCGATCTGCTCGTAACGGCGGCCCTCGTCGCTCGACGCGAGGAACTGCTGGTTCCAGATGTGCACCTGCGAGAGGTCGGCGAACCCGCCCTTCGTGAATGCCCGCAGCAGGTTTAGCGTCGACGCCGACTGGTGGTAGGCGGCGACCAGCCGCGCAGGATCCGGCACTCGCGCATCGGGGTAGGGGGCGTCGTCGTTGACCATGTGCCCCCTGAAGCTGTCGAGCTCCGTCTCGCCTACGAGCTCGGTGGGGGAGGACCGTGGCTTGGCGAACTGCCCGGCCATCCGGCCCACCTTGACCACGGGCACCCCGGCGCCGTAGGTGAGCACCACCGCCATCTGGAGGATGATCTTGAGCTTGTCGCGGATCGAGTCGGCGGAGAACTCGGCGAACGACTCGGCGCAGTCGCCCGCCTGAAGGAGGAACGCCTCGCCCCGTGCGACGGCACCCAGAGCGCTAGTGAGGCTCCTCGCCTCACCCGCGAACACGAGGGGAGGCAGGGTCGCCAGCTGCTTGAGGGCCCGCTCGAGCTCGTCGTCGTCGGGCCACGGCGGTTGCTGCGCGGCCGGCCTGAGCCGCCAGCTCGCAGGGTGCCACGACGTCACGCTCACCCCGACAGCGTAGGGGCTCGCCGCGCCCAGCCCGGACCTCGCCGCTCGCGCCGCGGGGACCCGCGGCCTCCGCACCCGGGCGCCTCTACGCTCGGGAGGTGGAGCGCATCGGGATCTTCGGGGGGACCTTCGACCCGGTGCACGTGGGCCACCTGGTCGCCGCCTGCTGGTGCCGCGACGCGCTCGCGCTCGACAGGGTGTTGCTCGTGGTCGCCAACCAGCCGTGGCAGAAGGCGGGTACGCGAGATGTCTCGCCGGCCGAGGACCGCTTCGCCGTCGTCGCGGCGGCTGTGGAAGGGGTGGAAGGGCTCGAGGCGAGCCGCATGGAGATCGACCGCGGCGGGCCTAGCTACACGGCCGACACGGTGCACGAGCTTCGCGCCGGCCACGCTGGTGCCGAGCTGTACCTGGCTGTCGGTTCGGACGTGGCGGCGGAGCTGGGTACCTGGCAGCGCGTGGAGCAGATCGACGACCTTGTCACCCTCGTGGTCGTCGAGCGAGGCGGAGTCGACGGCTCCGAGGCTCCCGGGCGCTTCGGGTGGGCCGGGCCCGTCCACCACCTGCGCATCCCTTCCCTGGAGGTGTCCTCCAGCGAGCTACGCGAGCGCCTGCGGCTCGGGCTCGGCGTGGACTTCCTCGTGCCGGAGCCTGCCATCCGTCTGATCCGCCGCCTGGGTCTGTACTCTGTGCCCAGATGAGCAGCGCCGCCGCCGAGCGCCCCGCAGCAGGCACTATCGAACAGCTGCCGCCCGCGGCGACCACGGCGGCACACGCCGCAGCCGAGAAACTCGGCGCACGTACCGTCATCATGGCGATGGGCGAACTCCTCGCGGTCACCGACGCGTTCGTCGTCACGAGCGGCCGCAACTCACGGCAAGTTCGCACCCTTGTCGACGAGGTCGAGCGGCAGGTGAAGGACTCCACCGGACGCGCGCCCTACAGCGTCGAGGGCCTGCACGACTTGAAGTGGGTTCTAATGGACTACGGGGACTTCGTGGTCCACGTCTTCCACGAAGACACCCGGGACTACTACGACCTCGAACGTCTCTGGGGAGACGCGCCGCGCCTGGAGGTACTCGAGAGCGCGGACAACGGTCAGAAGGACTGACCCTTCACGTCTGCCGCCGGGTTCACGAGGCGGGACCGCTCGTAGGAGCCGGCGGTGCGAAGGTGGCGAAGTCGGCGCGATTGGCAACCGGGACCTGCGCCCCGTTGGCCACGGGCACCTCGACCGGTTGGCCGTTCAGCTCGAAGGAGACTTCGGTGGCGTCCACGCTCGACAGGCCCGTAGCCGTGTAGACCACCTGTGCCACGGCTTCGATCTGAGCCTGGCCCACGAGCTGAGCGAAGGAGCCTCCGAGGTTGGCGGTTGCGATCCCCCCGGCGACGCTCGTCGACAGCACGGTCGTCTGGGGAGGGATCGCGCTCTGGTCTCCCGCGGCCACCTCGGCCTGAGTCGGGCCACCGACCAGCGCGACTAGCGCAGGCTCGAGCAGCTGCGTCGCGGACGGCACCGCGCGCGGCACGGCGACGAGGTCGCCGGAGGGATCGAAGAGGTAGATGTCGACCGGCACCTCTACGGGCGAGGGGACCGTGGTGGCGGTCGTGGAGGGCGACGACGGCGACAGCAGATGGAACGGCACGCCGGCGCGCGACAACGCGGTGGGCCCCTGGTCCACCGGTACACCGCACCCGCCCAGCGCGACCGCTAAGAGGAGGGCGCCTGCGACGAGGACGATCCTGGCGGCCGTCCTGTGCTTCACCCCGCCTCCCGGGAGACGCTCGCCGACGGCCGGTCGTCCGGCAGACCGGCTGCGCCGTTGGAGCGAGATCCGTCGCGCGCGCCGCCACCGAGGGGGAGCTCCACCACGAAGCGGTTCTCCTGGTCGTCGCCCTCGACCCACACTGTGCCCCCGTGCAGCCGCACGTGCTCGGCCACGAGCGAGAGGCCGAGCCCCGTTCCCTCGGTCGCGCCTCTGTGACCGGACGCCTGTCCGCGGTAGAAGCGCTCGAAGATCCGTTCTCGCTCTGCGACCGGCACTCCGGGTCCGCGGTCTGCGACGACCAGGCGCACGGCCCCGGGCGCCGCCTCCACCGCCAGGCGCGTGACCCCGCCCGCGTACTGGCCGGCATTGGCCACGAGGTTGGCCACGACCCTCTCCATCCTCCGCTTGTCGAGCGAGACGCGAAGCCCGGCCACCGCCGGGTCCACCTCCACCGGCACCCTGATCGCTCCGGCCGCCTGCGCGGCGTGGCGCGCCAGCTCGCCGACCTCCACCTCGTCGAGCAGGAGCTCGGCCGACCCCGTGTCCACCCTGCTGATCTCGAGCAGGTCGTCCACCATGCGCTGGAAACGGCGCATCTCCCCCGACAGCAGGTGCAGGGCGCGACGGCTGCGGGGGGGCAGCTCGTCGCGGTGCGCCTCGAGGACGCCGATGGACGTGGCAAGGGTGGTGAGAGGCGACCGTAGCTCGTGGCTCACGTCGGAGGTGAAGCGGGCTTCACGCTCTATGCGCTCGAGCAGGGCGTCCGCCATCTCGTTGAACGAGGAAGCCAGAGCGGACAAGTCGGGGTCGTCGGCGGCTCCCAGCCTCGTCTTCAAGCTCCCTCGGGCGATCGTCTCGGCGGCCTTCGACACTTCACCGAGTGGGCGCAGCGCTCTGCTGCTCGCCCATCGGCCGATCACCGCTCCTGCGGCTGTGGTCACCAGGGCCGCTCCCGCGAGGGCGAGCGCCAGGATCTGGAGGGTTCTCGCCAGCTCGGCGAGGGAGAAGACTTCGAAGTAGGCGGCGCCCACCGCGGGAAGCGGGATGCCGACGACCATCTGGTCCGACCCCGCCAGCACGAAGTGTTGGGTGGCGGGGGTGCCGTGGAGCACGAGCCCGCGAAGCGACCCAGGTATGGCGTTCTCGCCGACCGAGAACGACGTGGCGTACCAGAAGCCTCGCTGCTCGAGGACCGAGAGCGACCCGGGGAGCGTGTCGAGCGAGTCGAGGAGCTGGGTGATGTTCGGAGAGCTCGATCGTAGGAGCGACGAGCGCGCCAGGGACGCGTTGACGTAGGCCTGGCGCAGGATCGCGGTCTCGCGCTCGTGGAGGATGAATTGACGCGCTGTGAAGTACGTGAGCGCCGCCATCGTGGCGGACAGAGCGAGCGCGCCCAGCCCGAACGTGACGGTCACGCGTGAGCGGAGACCCAACGCCCTCCACGGTCGCCAGCGGCTCGGGCGCATGCCTCGCGTCAGACTGCCAGCTTGTAGCCCATACCACGCACGGTCATGATGTGGCGCGGGTTGCCCGGGTCCTCTTCGATCTTGGTCCGAAGGCGGCGAACGTGGACGTCCACGAGCCGGCCGTCGCCGAAGTAGTCGTAGCCCCATACGCGGTCGAGGAGCTGTTCGCGCGTGAGGACCTTTCCCGGATTGGCTGCCAGCTCACAGAGCAGGCGGAACTCCGTGCGGGTGCAGTGGATCTCTTTGCCGTCGCGCAGCACCGTGCCCTCGTCGGGGCGGACCTCGACGTCGCCGAAGGAGAGCGTGCTCGGTTCGCCCATCGACCTCGCCCGCCGCAGCAGGGCACGGATGCGCGCGGTGAGCTCCTTCGCCACGAACGGCTTCGTGACGTAGTCGTCCGCACCGGCCTCCAGGCCTGCGACGACGTCGTGGGTGTCCGTCCTGGCGGTCACCATGATCACCGGCACCGCGCTCGTACGGCGCAGTCTTCTGCAGCACTCGAAGCCGTCCATGCCCGGCAGCATGAGATCGATGAGCACTATGTCGGTCGCCTTGGAGGAGAACTCCTCGAGGCCCGCCTCACCCGAGCCTGCCTCCGAGACGTCGTACCCCTCGTCCTCGAGGGCGAGACGGGTCGAGGCCCGTATGCGCTCGTCGTCCTCCACCAGCAGGATCCGGCTGCTCATTGCCGCGCCTCCGAGAGGTTCACGAATAGGTTCGTGCTCCCGGCCCAGCCCGCCCACCGGCTCGGCATGTCAAGCCTCGAGCCAGATCTGGGTCGGCCAGATCGTCCCCACGAGCATCCCGAGGGCCTTGCTGCCCCGCGGTGTCGTGGGGTTGTTCCAGTTCTGAACCTTCGCTTTGGACATGATCGCCCAAACGGCTCTGTCGTAGAAGATATAGGGAAGGTCCTGGGCGAGGCGCTCTGCGATGGATTTGTAGGCCTGGGCCCGGACCGTTGGATCACTCGAGGTGCGGCCCTGTTGCAGCAGGGTCTCGATCTGGGGATCGGTGTTGCGAGCGAAGTTCGCGGCCTCGTTTATGGGCGGCCCGAAGATCGTCGTAGGGCTCCAGAACAAGTAGTTGAGATCGGGGTCGACGGCCGCGAACTGCCGCCACTCGTTTGCCTGGAACTTCCCGGCCAAGGCGTTGTTGATGAACTCGGCCTGTTGGAACTGTGCGATCTGAACCTGCATCCCGACCTGTTGGAGCTCCGACTGCAGGAACTCTGCTGCCTGCAGGCCAGCGCTCGAGGTGGTCGTGCCCAATGTGAACGACACCGCCTTGCCCGTGTCGTGCTGTATCTGCTGCACGAGTGATCTGGCCTTCGAGGGGTTGTAGGAGGGATAGCTGGTGGGCGCGTAGTAGGGCGTTCCCGAGACGAACGGCTGGGTCGCCTCCGGGTTGAGGTTGTGGTTGATGACCGCCTTGTAAGTCCCCAAGTCGAGCGCCATTGCCATCGCTTGGCGTAACCGGATGTCGGTCATCGGGGGAGCCTGGAGGTTCAGCATGATGAAGTCCATATCGGGCTCACCTATCACTCCCTGCAGGTCGTCGAGAAACCCGTACGAGGGGTTCTGCTGGAACTGGAGGATCGAAGTGGCCACATCGGTGTGCATGATGTCGACTGTCCCCGCGAGAAGGGAGTTGGCGCGCGAGTCTGGGTCGGGAATCGGGCGGTAGGTGATGGCGTCCAGGTAGGGCAGGCCCGGCCGCCAGTAGTTCGGGTTCCGCACCAGGGAGAAGTGGTCGTTGGGTACCCACGCCGAGTATTTGAACGGGCCGGTGCCGACGGCCACGATCTGGACGTTGCCCTGGGCAGCCTGGGCGATCACCGACGGCCCGACCACGTAACCCACACCGCCGCCGATGCCGCCGGCGAGGTAGTAGTCGAACGGTATCCAGGGCTGCTTGAGATTGACCGTGACCGTCTGCGCGTCCGTCGCCACGACGCTGTCCACGGGCTGCATGGTGACGATCCCGAGCTCGCCCTTGATGTAGTGGTTCATGCTCGCGGCGACTGCTGTCGCGTCACATGGCGTCCCGTCGTGGAAGGTGACCCCAGGCCGTGTCTTGATGGTCCACACCGTGTAGTCGGGGTTCGGTGTGACCGACTGGGCGAGGTACGGCTGGACGCTGCCGTCGGCTGCGATGATCGTGAGCGGGTCGTAGACGGCCCGGGCATAGTTCACCCCGGACTCGTCGAAGCGGGCCAGAGCGGGATCGAGGCTGGACTGCTCCGCCTCCACGGCAAACGTGAGCGAGCCGCCACGCCGCGGTGTGGCTCTCGAGATCCCGCCGCGTGTACCCGTCTGCGAGCTCGGGGGCCCCGACCCGCAGGCGGAGAGGAGGCTCGCTCCGCCGAGGCCGGCCGCGACGCCTGTGGCGCCTGCCAGCCCACGAGCCAAGAAGGATCGGCGGTCGATGCGGTCGGGCACGTTCCAACCTCCCTTGCTCGCCTCTGCACCTGAGCCTCGGGTCCCGGGCCGGAGAAGAGGAGGACCCGGCTCGCGGCCGACCGAGTCCGTTCGCAACGACAAACGACAATAGTCGCCCAACGAACGGAGGTGCCGGCGGTAGCCTTGCGCGGTGGACTGGGACCTCGACGCGTTCTCACGATCGCTCGAAGGGCGAGCGGCGGCCACCCGCAAGGCCTACGTCGGTGACGTCCGCGACTTCGCCTCGTGGGCAGAGCGCGGAGGCACCTCGAACCCGCGCGGCGTCGACCGTCTCGTCCTGCGTCGCTACCTGGCCTTCTTGTCCACCCGCCGCTATGCGCGCACGAGCGTGGCTCGCAAGGCCGCTGCTCTGCGCTCCTACTTCTCGTGGATGGCCCGACGCGGGGCGATCGGGGCCGACCCCGCCCGCCGGCTGTCGGCCCCGGCGGGCGCGGCGCGTCTGCCGAGGGTCCTCGACCGACGGGAGGTCGAAGGTCTGCTCGACGGGGCCGCGACGTCGACGGGGCGCGTCGGCGCAGGAAGCGACGAGCGCCTGCGGACTGCGATCACGCTGCGCGACGACGCTGTGCTCGAGATCCTCTACGGGTGCGGGCTGCGCGTGGCTGAGCTCTGTGGCCTCGACTCGGCAGACGTCGACGTCGACGGGCGCACCGTCACCGTCAGTGGCAAGGGGGGACGCGAGCGCAGGGTGCCGATGCACGACGGGTGCGCTCTGTCGCTCGAGCGCTGGATGCGTGAGGGTTGGCGGGTCCTCGCCGGGCCCGGGTCCCCGACCGGTGCCCTCTTCCTCAACCGCTCCGCCCGTCGCCTGGGTCCCCGTGACGTCCGGCGGATCCTCGATCGCCGATCGCCGGTACCCACCCATCCCCACGCGCTGCGTCACACCTTCGCTACGCACCTTCTGGATGGGGGCGCGGACCTGCGGGTAGTCCAGGAACTGTTAGGGCATGCAGGCTTGCAGACCACGCAGGTCTACACTCACGTGAGCAAAGAGAGGTTGACTTCTGTCTACGGTGCGACTCATCCCCGGGCTTAGGGGGAGACGGTGACGACGGACGACGACGGCTCCACGGCCCGGTTGTGGGTCGAGTACAAGCGCAATGCTGACCGCAAGATACGCGATCAGCTCATCGTGCTCTACTCGCCCCTGGTCAAGTACGTGGCCGCCCGGGTAGCAGTCGGTCTCCCTCAGCACGTCGACAGCGCCGATCTGGTGAGCTACGGGATCATCGGTCTCATCGACGCGATCGACCGCTTCGATCCCGTTCGCAAGGTGAAGTTCGAGACGTACGCCATCCCCCGGATCCGGGGAGCGATCATCGACGAGCTGCGTGCGATCGACTGGGTCCCGCGATCGGTACGGGCGAAGGCCCGTGCCCTCGAGCAGGCGTACGCCACCTTGGAGGCGGGCCTGCTGCGCACCCCGACCGATGCAGAGGTCGCCACAGAGCTCGGCATCTCGGAGAAGGAGCTGCAGGACATCCTCCGCCAGCTCTCGTTCGTGGGGGTCGCGGCCCTCGACGAGGTGTTCGCCGTAGGCGGGGAGCGAGGGCAGCGGGCCAGCCTCGGGGACACGATCCCAGACGTGACCCCCGGCCCGGCAGCGATGTTCGACGAGAAGGAGTCCAAGGAGATCCTGGCCCAGGCGATCATGCACTTGGGGGACAGGGAGCGCACCGTGCTGTCTCTCTATTACTACGAGGGCCTGACCCTCGCGGAGATCGGGGAGATCCTCGGCGTCACCGAGAGCCGGGTGTGCCAGATCCACACCAAGGCCGTGCTGCAACTCCGGGCTCGGCTGAGCGACCGTGGCTCGGACCAGACCGACGGCAGCCGAGCGCCGGGAGCCGGCCGTCGGGACTCGCGCTCGGGTCAGGCGGCGTCGGCTAGCATCTAGCCGCTTCGTCGTTCGCGAGGCACGATCAGACCCACTTAACACCCAGACGCGTCCACGGTCGCCCCCAGGGCGCAGCGTCAGGGGAAGACCAACCGATGGGAGGACCACCCCTTGGCCGTTGTCACCACGCGGCAGCTGCTGGAAGCCGGAATGCACTTCGGTCACCAGACACGCCGGTGGAACCCGAAGATGCGCCGCTACATCCTGGGCGAGCGCAACGGGATCTACATCATCGACCTTCGCAAGACGCTCGAGGGCCTGTCCGAGGCGTACGGGTATGTGAGAGACCTCGTCGCTCGGGGTGGGATCCTCCTGTTCGTCGGGACGAAGAAGCAGACCCAGGGGCCGATCGCGACCTATGCCCGAGCCTGCGGGATGCCCTACGTCAACGAGCGGTGGCTTGGCGGGATGTTGACCAATTTCACGACGATCTCGTCGAGGGTCGGCAAGCTGCGCGAGTACGAAGCGATGGAGCGTGCGGGTGACTTCGATGCGATGCCGAAGAAGGAAGGCCTCCGGCATCGTCGTGAGCTCGAGAAGCTCCGGCGCAACCTCGGAGGTATCGGGGATCTCGACCGCCTTCCCGACGCCGTCTTCGTGATCGACACGAAGAAGGAGCACATCGCCGTGACCGAGGCCAACAAGCTGTCGATGCCGATCGTCGCGGTGGTGGACACTAATTGCGACCCCGACGTGATCACGTACGTGATCCCGGGCAACGACGACGCCATACGATCGGGTGCACTGATGTGCCGCGTGATGGCCGAGGCGGTCGTGGAGGGACGCTGGATCGCCGAGCACCGCGACACTGCTCCGAGAGCTCCTGCAGCAGGCGGCGTGGCCGAGCCGGCCCCGGCCGGCACCGGCGCGACCAAAGCCGCGCCCAGCGCTGCTGCCGCGGTGGCAGCCGAACCCGTGCCCGCTGACGACACTGACCAGCCCGTGGAGACAGCGCAGCCGGCCGACACAGCCCAGCCGGCGGAGACGGAGCAGCCCGGCGACATGGCGCAGCCCGCCGAAGCCTCGCAGCCGGCCCGTGCCGCGTCCGCAGCCGGCACTGCGTCCGAGCCCGCAACGGCAGAGGAGAGCTAGAGGACCGTGGCCGACATCGCCGCCAAGGACGTCCAGACCCTGCGCCGGCAGACCGGCGCCGGAATGCTCGACAGCAAGCGCGCGCTGCAGGAGACCGGCGGTGACATGGAGGCCGCCAGGCAGTGGTTGCGTGAGAAGGGACTCGCCGGTGCCGCGAAGCTGGCCGGGCGCGAGGCAACCCAGGGAGCCGTCGCGCTGGCAGTCGCCGGCCGCAACGCTGCCATCGTGGAGCTTCGCTGCGAGACGGACTTCGTCGCCAAGGCGGACTCGTTCGTGTCGCTCACCGACGAGCTCGCCCAGCTGGTTGCCGCGAGGGGAGAAGACGCCACAGCCGAGAGGTCGGACGCGATCGACGACCTCAGGACGACCCTCAAGGAGAACATCTCGGTAGGGCAGGTGGTTCGGTTCGAGATGGGCGCAGACTCGAAGGTCGGGACCTATCTGCACGTCCAGTCCGGACGTGGCGTGAACGCGGTGCTCGTCGAGATGCAGGGCGGATCGGACGAGCTCGCCCATGACGTAGCGGTGCACATCGCCTTTGCCCGCCCCGTCTACTTACGTCGTGAGGACGTCCCTCCCGAGGAGGTTCAATCCGAGAGGGCGACGCTCGAGAAGCTCTCGCGCAACGAGGGAAAGCCGGAGGCGGCGCTCGAGAAGATCGTCGACGGCCGGATGAACGGATGGTTCGCCGAGCGCGTTCTGCTCGAGCAGCGCTACGCCCGCGACGAGAAGCTGACCATTGCGCAACTGACCGCCGACGCCGAAGTGGTGCGCTTCGCCCAGGTCGTCGTCGGGGGCTGACCGGCGACCGGGGCTCGTGTGACAGCACAAGCCGATCGCACGCAGCGGCGTCATCGCGTCGTGCTGAAGATGTCCGGTGAGGCGCTCGCCTCCTCTGCTTCGGACGAGACCATCGACGCTCTGGTCGCCGAAAGGCTCGCGGGTGAGATCGCCGACGCCAGGGCCGAGCTCGATCTGGAGCTCGCGATCATGGTCGGTGGCGGCAATATCTGGAGGGGCACCACCGGAGCGGGCAAGGGTATCGACCGCACCACGTCGGACACGATGGGGATGCTCGCGACGGTGATCAATTCCCTCGCTCTCCAGGACGCCATCGAGCGACTGGGCCAACCCACGCGGGTGCTCTCGGCGGTCCAGATGGCGGAGGTCGCCGAGCCCTACATCCGCCGCCGGGCCATCCGCCACCTGGAGAAGGGAAGGGTGGTCATCTTCGCCGCGGGCATGGGAAACCCGTACTTCACCACCGACACCTCCGCCGCGCTGCGGGCCGCAGAGATCGAGGCGCAGATGCTGCTCAAGGGCACCCACTCCGGCGTGGACGGGGTCTACGACGCCGACCCCAAGCTCTACCCGACCGCCAAGCGCTTCGACGAGCTCTCCTTCATGGACGTGGTCAACCAGGACCTGAGGGTGATGGACCTCACTGCAGTCACGTTCTGCAAGGACAACCACCTGCCGGTGCTCGTGTTCGACCTGATGAGCCCTGGTAACCTTCGTCGTGCGCTCGCCGGCGAGGAGATCGGAACCCTGATCAGATGAGCGAGCACGAGGCGAGCGTAGAGATGGGCCTGCCAACCCGACCAGCGTCGCCGTCGAACAAGGTGCCAAGGTGAACGACGAACTGTCCCAGCTGGCGCTCGCCGAAGCCAGGGACCGGATGGAGAAGGCCGTCGCGCACACACGAGGGGACTTTGGTTCTGTTCGCACAGGACGCGCCACTGCGGCGCTGGTCGAGCACATGCTCGTCGACGTCTACGGGTCAGAGATGGAGCTCCGCCAGATCGCCGGACTGAGCGTTCCCGAAGCGCGTTTACTCGTGATCGCCCCCTACGACCGTTCGACGCTGGGCGCGATCGAGAAGGCCATCCAGGCCTCGGACCTCGGAATCACTCCTTCCAATGACGGTACGGTCGTCAGGCTCGCGTTCCCTCCTCTCACCGAGGAGCGCCGTAAGGAGCTCGTGAAGGTCGTCCGGCACAAGGCGGAGGAAGGGCGCGTGGCGGTCCGCAACCTCCGACGGTCCACGCGCCACGAGCTCGAGTCGCTCGAGCGAGAGGGAGAGCTCTCCTCGGACGAGCTAGAGCGCACCGAACGTGACCTCGAGAAGCTCACCCACGACACGGTGGCCGCCATCGACAAGCTCCTTGCCCACAAGGAGCAAGAGCTGTTGGAGGTTTGAGCCGCGGTGCCGGGAGGCGACATGGACGACCCTGACGACCTCGAATTCGAGTCCCAGTTCGACTTCGAGTCCGAGCTCGGTCTCGGCTCCGAGACCGAGGGCGCGCATCCGTCGGATTCCCCAACCGAGCGGGTGCGCATATACGGCGCGGAGGTCGCCGGGTCCCTTGCGGGGGGACAACGCGCCTCGGAGGCACCCGAGGACACCGAGGGTGGCGGAGCAGGGGGGTCGTACCAGGACACCACGGCTGGCGACCTCGGCTCGGGCGCGGCGAACGCCCTGGGGGGGCCTGCCCTTCATGGGGAGCGACAGGAGGTTCCGGCGTACTCGCCAGGGGAGCCGAGTGGGTCTGCGCCGCTGCCACAGCACTGGACCGACCCGCCCACCGGGCAGGTGCCGGCCATCGTGGCTCGGCCCGACGACGAGGGCTCCGATCCGTGGGCTTCGGCCGGACCCTCATGGCGCGAGCACGACCACGAGTGGGATGACGGAGGGTTCGACCCGGCGCTGCTCGGTGACTCCGACACGCGTATGGGCGCTCTCGAGGAGACCCCGGTCTCCGAGCGCCGTCCCTGGGAGTTCGGTGACCTCTCCTCCTCGGGCGAGCCGGAAGGGGACGAGCCGGATGCGGCTTCAGTCCCCGAGGGTCGCTCGTGGGAGAGGGTGCCCAGGTGGTCGGAGGTTCGAGGAGACGACGAATCCGGTAGCGCCGAGACGTGGTGGGACGAGGAGGAAGAATCCTCCGAGGGCTACTGGGCCGACGACGAAGAAGACGGGCTGTCCGCTTTTGGTGCAGGCACCCGCGCTGCGGAGCCTGTGACCACTCGAGTCTCCAATGTCCTCGCGGACGGCCCCTCGCAGCTGGGTGAGGATGTCGAAGACGGCACGCTCGTAGCCTCGATCAGCTCCTCGCCGCTCCGGGCCAGCACCTCGCGAGCCGCGGGCTCCCCGCGTCGGTCCCACAGGAGGCGCCCGCCCCGCCCAGAGGAGCCAACCGGAGGCGGCGCGGGGCGCAACGTCCCGGTCGCGATCTTCACTGGGGTGGGGTTCGCCCTGATAGCTGTCGCTTGTTTCGCACTGGGCTCGGTGGCCACGTTGGTCCTCTCGACGATCGTCGTGACGCTGGCCGCCGCGGAGAGCTACGCGGCTCTCAGGCGGGCAGGGCGCAAGCCTGCGACGCTGCTCGGCCTTGTAGCCACCGTGGGGGTCATGGTGAGCGCCTACGAGAAAGGCGTGTCGGCGATCCCCCTCGTCATGGTGCTGGTCGTCGTCACGTCCATGGTGTGGTACCTCGTCGGGGCAGAGAAGGGCTCGGCTGTCGAGGGGATCACCACCACCGTCCTGGCGTTCGTATGGGTGGGGCTCCTCGGTTCTTTCGCCGCCCTGATGCTCGCACCGAGCCAGTACCCGCACCGCCACGGAGTGGCCTTCGTGTTCGGCGCGATCGTGGCGACCGTCGCCGAGGACGTCGGCGCCCTCGCGTTCGGCGGATGGCTGGGCCGTCACCCGCTGGCTGCACGCGTGAGCCCCAGGAAGACGTGGGAAGGCTTCGTGGGAGGGGCCGTCCTCGCGATCGCAGCCTCCGCTGGCATCACCGGTCAGGTGCATCCGTGGACGCCCGGGAAGGCCATCGTCCTCGGGATCGTGGTCGCCGTGGTCGCGCCCCTCGGCGATCTGTGCGAGTCGCTCATCAAACGAGATCTCGGGCTGAAGGACATGGGTTCGCTGCTCCCCGGTCACGGGGGACTGCTCGACAGGGTGGACGGTTTGCTCTTCGTGCTCCCTGCGACCTACTACCTCGTGCGGGTGCTCCATCTCGGTTGAGCAGGTGGCAAGGCGCACATGAGCGGCTCTTCCCCGGGTGAACCAGCCCTAACCGCGCTCAGCTTGCTCGGGTCGACCGGCTCGATCGGCAGGCAGGCACTCGAGGTCGTGCGACAGGAGCCCGGTCGCTTCGAGGTGGTGGCGCTCGGGGCATCGAGCTCGGTCGCGCAGCTCGTGTCCCAAGCGCGTGAGTTCCGTCCACGGGCCGTGGCGGTCGCAGACGCTTCGGTCGCAGGCTCCCTGGCACGCGAGCTGCCGCCCGGCATCGAAGTGCTGTCCGGGGTAGAGGGCCTCCGACAGGCGGCCCAGCTGGGGGACGTGGTGCTGAACGCAGTCGTAGGGTTCGCCGGGCTGCCCGTCACGCTCGCCGCTCTGTGGGCCGGCAAGCGGCTGGCGCTCGCAAACAAAGAGTCCCTGATCGCCGGGGCGCCCGTCGTCCAGCGCGCCCGGCGCACACCGGGCGCGGAGATAGTGCCTGTCGACTCCGAGCACTGTGCCCTCCACCAGTGCCTGCGCTCCGCACTCGGTGGTGAGGAGGTCGCGCGGCTGCTGCTCACCGCCAGCGGGGGACCGTTCCGAGGACGCGCCAGGGCCGACCTCGCGGCGGTGACCGTGGACGAAGCCCTCGCCCATCCCACCTGGAAGATGGGCCCGAAGGTGACGGTCGACTCGTCGACTCTCATGAACAAGGGCCTCGAAGTGATCGAGGCGCACGAGCTGTTCGGGATCGCCTACGACAGGATCGAGGTGCTCATCCATCCCCAGTCGGTCGTGCATTCGATGGTGGAATTCGTCGACGGCGCGGTGATCGCCCAGCTGTCTGAGCCCGACATGCGCCTGCCCATCGGTTACGCGCTCGGCTTCCCTCGACGCCTGAGGAGGCCGTTCGGCGCGATCTCCTGGAGCGACAGCCTCCATCTCGACTTCGAGCTACCCGACCGCGAGGTCTTCCCCTGCCTGGGCCTGGCGGAGCAGGCGGGGCGCCACGGAGGGCTCGCTCCGGCCTGGCTGAACGCAGGCAACGAGGTCGCGGTCGCCGCCTTCCTGAGCGGGCGGATCCCATGGGGTGCGATCGACGGGGTGGTCGCAGACACTCTGGAGGCTTTTGACGGTGCGGGTGCGGACGACGCGGCCGACGTCGTGGAAGCCGACCGTCGCGCCCGCGAGCACGCAGGCAGGGCGGTGGCTCGCAGGGACGCGGCGTGAGCGACGAGGAGGCGACGCGTCCGGTGAAGGTCGAGCCGGACAGCGTCTCTGCGACGCAGGGCCTCTCGGACGCCCCGAGTGCTTCGGGGCGCCGTCGCGCCAAGATCCCTCCGCCCCCGCAGGGGGGCTCGCGCCAGGCACTCGCGCAATTGGCGCTAGTCCTGGCGGTAGTGGTCGTTGCTGCGATAGCGACGCACACCACCGACCTGCTCGTCGTGATCGCCGCCCTCGTGATCATGGTCATGCTCCACGAGCTCGGTCATTTCGCGACGGCGAAGTGGAGCCACATGAAGGTGACCGAGTACTTCTTCGGCTTCGGCCCCAGGCTCTGGTCGGTGCGCAAGGGCGAGACTGAGTACGGGATAAAGGCGATCCCCGCCGGCGGTTACGTGAAGATCCTCGGAATGAGCAATACCGAGGAGGTCGACCCCTGGGACGAGCCTCGGACCTACCGAGAGCAGCCATTCCACAATCGGTTGATCGTCGCGGTCGCCGGCTCGGCGATGCACGCGGTGATGGCGTTCTGTCTCATCTGGGGCTTGCTGGTGTTCGTCGGCACTCCGGCGACGAACGTCGTCTCCATCAGCGCCCTCTCTTCGCTCGCCCACGGTGTCGACCCGGCACGCTCGGCGGGGCTGAAGAAGGGCGATGTGGTCGAGCGGGTCGACGGCAAGAGGATCACCTCGCCGAACCAGCTCGTCGACCTCATATCGGCGAGCGCGGGCCGGCGCGTGACGATCGTGGTCGAGCGCGACGGGAAGCTGCTCACGCTGGTGGTCACTCCCGTTGCCACGGCCAGCTCGCAGGGGTCGTCCGCCGGCGCAGGCTCCCCGAGCTCCTCGCGCGCGGTGGGGCGCATCGGCGTGGAGATCGGCGGCGGGCCGGACCGTCGCTCGGGCCCATTGGTGGCGGTCGGCCGCTCCGTCGAGGACCTGGGGCGGACCATCACCTCTTCGGTCTCGGCACTTGGGCAGGTCTTCTCGCCACACGGGATCTCGAGCTACTTCCACGACCTGACGAGCTCGGCTGCGGCGGACAAGGCGGCCAAGAGCGGTCAACGGATCGAGTCGATATACGGAGCGGTGAGGACGGCCACGCAGGGCGCCCAGGCCGGAGTGGTGCAGCTGGTGGAGGTGCTGGTCGCCATCAACGTGTTCGTGGGGATGCTGAACCTCCTGCCGATGCTCCCACTCGACGGAGGTCACGTAGCGGTCGCGGTGTACGAACGGGTCCGCTCGAGGCGCGGTCGCCGTTACCACGCGGACGTCAACAAGCTGATGCCCGTGGCCTACGCATTCGTGCTCTTCCTCGGCTTCATCGTGGTCACATCGCTGTACCTCGACATCACCCACCCCGTGGCGAACCCGTTCCGGTGACCCGTTGGGGTGACCCGTGCAGTGAGGGGGAAAGTGCGAGGTCCGGCTTCCCCCCGGACCTCTTAGAGTAGGAACATGGCCCGTGCTGCTCCGGTGCTCGCCGAGCGCCGCCCGACTCGGCAGATCCGCGTCGGATCGGTCGCGGTCGGAGGGGGAGCTCCGGTCTCGGTCCAGTCGATGACCACCACCAAGACGGCGGACGTGTCCTCGACGCTCGCCCAGGTCTACGCGCTCGCAGCCGCGGGGGCCGACATCGTCCGCTGCACCTGCAACGAGCAGGCGGCGGCAGAGGGTCTGGCCCACATCGTGCCGCGCTCGCCGGTCCCGATCGTGGCCGACGTCCACTTCCACCACGAGATGGCGCTCGCGGCCCTCGAGGCGGGGGTGGCCGGGCTTCGCCTCAACCCGGGCAACCTGCGAAAGGAGGCCGAGATCAAGGAGGTGGCATCGGAGGCACGAGACCGCGCAGTGCCCATCCGCGTCGGGGTGAACGCCGGCTCGCTGCATCCCGATCTCTACAAGCGCTACGGCGGAGCTACGCCTGAGGCTCTCGTGGAGTCGGCGCGCATGGAGATCGGGTACTTCGCCGAAGTCGGGTTCGAGGACGTGAAGATCTCCGTGAAGGCGTCTTCGGTGCCGCTCATGATCGCTGCCTACCGCCTCGCTTCGGAGACCTTCGACCATCCACTCCACTTGGGCGTCACCGAAGCCGGGCCACCGCCCGCCGGGCTCATCAAGGGCACGGTGGGCATCGGGACCTTGCTGGCTGAGGGAATCGGGGACACCATCCGGTACTCTCTCACCGCCGACCCGGTGGAGGAGGCGAAGGCCGGCCGGCAGCTGCTCGAGTGCATGGGGCTTCGCGAGCGAAAGGGCCTCGACCTCATCGCATGCCCCAGCTGTGGCCGGGCCGAGATCGACGTGATCGGAGTGGCGCAGGCGGCGCAACGTGCTCTCGAGAACCGCGACCTGCCGATCCAGGTGGCGGTGATGGGTTGCGTCGTGAACGGGCCCGGAGAGGCGCGAGAGGCTGACCTCGGCATCGCCGCGGGGCGCCACCGCGGCCACCTCTTCATAAAGGGAAAGATCGTGCGGGTCGTGCCCGAAGACGAGATGGTGGAGGCGCTGGTATCCGAGGCCGAGAAGATCGTCGCCGAAGGGATAGACGCCCGCCTCGCCGCGGCGGACGCCGGGGCCGAGCAAGAGGCGGAGGCGGACCGCAGGGCGCTCGTCGAGGCGAAGGGCGAGGACGCCAACCAGAGCGCGGCGAAGGTGGACCTGATCCGCAGGACGGTCCACGACGCCCGGACCACCGGCGACGCAGACGCATAGGTCCAGGCCGCCGAGTCCGCTTCTCAGTATGCGCGGCCGACCACCGCCGCGACCGGGCTCCGCTCTTCGCTCTCCTCGGGCCCCTGGAGGCAACGCACCGATACCCCGGCCTCGTTGAGCCGAGCCTCGCCTCCACCGTCGATGGCTTGCGCCGGCAGGACGGCGAAACCCTCGCGTGCGGCCCTCTCCGCCTCCTCGGTGTCGCGGGCCTCGACGGTGTGCCGGTCGCGGAACTCGGTGGCATCCGCCAGCAGGGCGTCCTGGACCTCGTCGAGGCCTTCGCCGAGCAGGTCGCAAGCCTCGTCCAGGCGGACCTTCCTCTTGGTGCCCGTGTCGCGCCGCGAGAGCATGACCGTGCCTTCTTTGACCTCGCGCGGCCCTACCTCGACCCGAAGAGGCACACCCTTGAGCTCCCAGTCGACGACCCTGCGACCGAACGAGACCTCGGTCCTCGAGTCGAGCTCTACCCGGATGCCTTTCTCCCTCAGCTCCTCGACGATCCGGCGAGCGGCGTCGCCCGCCCCGTCCTCGTCTCGCACGAGCACCACGGCCACCTGCACCGGGGCGAGTCGCGGTGGCAGCCGGAGCCCGGAATCGTCTCCGTGGGCCATCACGAGCGCGCCCATGAGCCGTGTGCTCGTGCCCCATGAGGTCTGCCACACGTAACGGGACTCCCCGGAGCTGTCGAGGTACGTGATGTCGAAGACACGCGCGAAGTTCTCGCCCAGCTCGTGACTGGTGCCCATCTGGAGGGCCTTGCCGTCAAGCATCATCGCCTCGCAGGTCCAGGTCGTGGTTGCGCCGGGGAACCGTTCACGCTCCGTCTTGAAGCCGGTGAGCACCGGGATCGCCAGCACGTTCACCATGAAGTCCTCGTACACCTCGTGCAGCACCCGGAGGGCGAAACGGCGAGCATCCTGTTCGTCGGCGTGAGCCGTGTGTCCCTCCTGCCACAGGAACTCGGTCGTGCGGAGGAACAGCCGAGGGCGCAACTCCCAGCGCACGACGTTGCACCACTGGTTGATGAGAAGTGGGAGGTCACGATGGCTCTGGACCCACTTCGAGAAGAACGAGTTGATGATCGTCTCGCTCGTGGGTCGGACCACGACAGGCTCCTCGAGGCGCTTTCCTCCGCCGTGAGTGACCACGGCGAGCTCGGGGCTGAAGCCTTCGACGTGCTCGGCCTCGCGCTCGAGGAAGCTCTCGGGGATGAAGAGCGGGAAGTAGGCGTTGGAGACGCCCGCCGCCTTGATCCGGCGGTCGAGCTCCTGTTGCATCCGTTCCCAGATGGCGTAGCCGTAAGGCCTGATGACCATGGTCCCGCGCACTGGCCCGTTGTCGGCCAGCTCGGCCTTGGCCAGCACGTCCTGGTACCAGCGAGGGAAGTCGTCCGCCTGAGATGTGAGGACGCCAGTAGTGGCCATCAGGCCGACGATGGTAGGCGCCGCCGCCGGCCCTTCGCCGCAGGTCCACTGGTATGCTGGACGAGCCGTTCGAACCGGGTGGAGTGGTGCGACGAAGCGTGGGCGGGCGCCCACGCTTCTGTTTTGCACCGCAGCCCGGTGGGCGCGCGTTTTGGCAGGAACTTCGAGCGCGAGGAGGTGGGCTGGACGTGGACGACGCCCTCTTCGAGCTGCTCGCGCCCACCCTCGGGGCGCTCGGTACGGAGCTCGTCGACGTCGAAGTGCGCCACGGGCTCGTCCGCGTGTACGTGGATCGACCCGGCGGTGCCGACCTGGACTCGATCGCCGAGGCGACGCGCGCCGTGTCGTCCGTGCTGGACGAGCACGACCCGCAGCCCGGCGGCCGCTACACCCTCGAGGTCTCTTCCCCTGGCGTGGAGCGCCCGCTTCGCTCTGCGCGTCAGTTCGCCAGGGCTGTCGGGGAGACGGTCACCGTGCGGACCCTGAGCGGGGGCGAGGGCGAGCGGAGGCTCACCGGGAGGCTCGTCTCGGCCGACGAGGACGGCTTCGTCCTCGACGGCGAGGGGGCCTGCGCAGGCGGGCGCCGCCTCGCTTACGAGGACGTGGAGCGCGCCCGTACCGTCTTCGAGTGGCCGGCGGGGGCAGCGCGATGAGCCCGGCGTGCTCCGGCTCACGGATGGTGGAACCGTGAGCAAGACGAACTTCGAGTTCCTCGACGCGCTCGGCCAGATCGCCCGCGACAAGGGCATCTCGGTCGACACCCTGCTCGACGCGCTCGCCAACGCGCTCGTAGCTGCCTACAAGCGCCGGCCCGGAGCTGCCGAGGAGGCGGTCGTGACCATCGACCCCGAGTCGGGCGAGATCCGGGTCTACGGGCAGGAGCTGGACGAGGACGGCAACGTGGTGCGCGAGTGGGACGACACCCCCCACGACTTCGGCCGAATCGCCGCCCAGACCGCCAAGCAGGTCATCCTCCAGCGCATCAGGGAGGCAGAGCGCGACCTCAAGTACGAGGAGTACGCAGGCCGGGAGGGCGACATCGTCACCGGCATCGTGCAGCAGACCGACAACCGCTACACGCTCTTGGACCTCGGCAAGGTCGAGGCGCTGCTACCGCAGGCCGAGCAGGTGCCCTACGAGCGCTACGAGCACGGCTCGAGGCTCAAGGCCTACATCGTCGAGGTGCGCAAGACGACCAAGGGCCCACAGATCGTGGTCAGCCGGAGCCATCCCGGGCTGGTGAAGAGGCTCTTCGAGCTCGAGGTCCCAGAGATCTCCTCCGGCGTGGTGGAGATCCGCGCCGCCGCTCGCGAGCCGGGCCATCGCACGAAGATCGCCGTCTGGTCGAACGACCCGAACGTGGACCCCGTGGGTGCCTGTGTCGGCGCACGCGGCTCGAGGGTGAGGATGGTCACCAACGAGCTCCGCGGCGAGAGGATCGACGTGGTGCCCTTCGCCGACGACCCCGTCGACTTCATCCAGGCGGCGTTGCAGCCGGCGCGCGTTCGCGAAGTGCGGCTGGACGAGGAGACCGGCACCGCCACGGTGGTGGTGAGCGACTATCAGCTCTCTCTGGCGATCGGCAAGGAGGGCCAGAACGCCCGTCTGGCGGCTCGCCTGACCGGCTGGCGCGTCGACATAAAGAGCGAGACGCAGCTCATCGAGGAAGAGGCCGCCTACGCCGAGCAGTGGGCCGAGGGGGAGTGGGTCGAGAACGAAGCCGGTGAGATGGTTTGGCAGCCGGCCGAAGGCGGAGAGGCGGTGTCTGCGTCCGAGTGGTCGCGAGTCGCCTCCGGGACGAGCGCGCCACCAGAGAAGCCCGAGGACCCAGAGAAGCCTGAGGACGCAGATAAGCCCAAGGACGAGGTGGACGAGTCCCCCGAGGTGCAGCCAGAGGGCTCGGCCACCGAAGCGGGCTCTGCGTAGCCGGCTGCCCAGCATCTCCACGCCTGACCCATCGCGGTCGTCCGGCGCGAAGGCGCCTCGTTGGGGTCCAGGCGCCGTGTGCGAGGATGGTACGCCAGGCGACCAGCAGGTCCCTGGCCCGGAAAACGAAGAAGGATCGTAACAGCCGTTGCCCAAGAAGATCCGCGTCTACGAGTTGGCACGCGAGCTCGGCATGTCCAACAAGGAGGCGCTCGACCTTGCTCTGGCGCTCGGAATAGGCGTCAAGAGCCACTCGTCCTCGATCGAGGACGCCCAAGCCGACCGCGTCCGGCGCAAGGCCGACAGCGAGGGCCTACGCCGAGCGCCGCTCCCCGAGGAGCCGGCCACCGAGCCGGCCCCCCCGAGGGCCGAGCCCCGGGCGGCGGCTGCCGGGGACAGGGCGGCCGCCACGCACGAGGCCGAGCTTGCGGCGCCCGCGGCGGCCCGCGAGAGCGGGGCCCCGGTTCGCGCCGGGAGGTCGGGGCTGGTCACTAGCAGGCCTGCGAGCGAGACGGGCACGGTCCCTGCCGCGCCTGCGGCTCCTCGAGCGCCGACGAGACAGGTCCCCCCAACGCCTCCTTCTCCGTCCGTCCCGACGCGCCCTGGCGCAGCGAGCCCACCCTCGCGTCCTGCGTCGCCCGCCCCTGCCGCCGCCGCGCCCGGCCCGATCGCCCCGGCAGCGCGCGTACCAGAGACGCCCGTCGCCCCTCCGCACCAGGCAGGGCGTCAGGGCCCTGCTCCGACCCGTCCTCCCACTGAGCCCCCCGAACAGACCACGAGGCCTCCGGCCGGCACGACCGGACGCCCGATCCCGCCTCCCCCAACTCCTCCGCGCTCTGCCTCCGGACGCCCGATCCCGCCTCCCCCTGGTCGTCGTGCGGCCCCGGGCGCTCGCCCCCCCGGGGCCGGCACAGGCGCGGGGAGGCCCTCTCCCGGTGGGCGCCCGGCAGGCGGGCGGCCTGTGCGCGGGGGCCCCGGCGGTGGCGGAGGTTTCGGGGGTCGCGGACCGGGGGGCCCGGGTGCCGGCGGGTTCGGCGGCCGACCGGGCGCGCCCGGGGCTCCTCCGGGGTTCCGCGGTGGCCCAGGAGGACGGGGACGACCGCCTCTTCGCAGGCCGAGACGACGCCGTCGCAACCTCGAGGAGCTCGAGCCCACCCAGCTCACCACCTACACGCCGTCCAACGCCCCGGTGCCGGACACCGAGGTGATCGTGGAGCGAGGCCTCACCCCCCGTGAGCTGGGACCCAAGCTCAACCGGTCGGCGGGCGACGTCATCCGATTCCTGTTCCTTCAGGGCGAGGTCGTGACCGCCACCCAGTCGCTGACCGACGACATGGTGGAGCTGTTCGCCGCCGAGCTCGGCGCGCAGGTCAGGCTCGTCGATCCCGGCGAGGAGCAGGAGGCAGAGCTCCAGGCCAAGTACTTCGAGGACGAGGACGAGGAGGTCGGCGACGACCTGCGGCCGAGGCCGCCGATCGTGACCGTTATGGGCCACGTCGACCACGGCAAGACCCTGCTGCTCGACCGCATCCGCTCGACCAACGTGGTGGCGGGGGAGGCCGGTGGGATCACCCAGCACATCGGCGCCTACCAGGTCGAGGCGGCTGGCCACCTCATCACGTTCATCGACACGCCGGGACACGAGGCCTTCACGGCGATGCGAGCGCGCGGGGCGCAGGTCACCGACATCGTCGTGCTGGTGGTGGCGGCCGACGACGGGGTGATGCCACAGACGGTCGAGGCGATCGACCACGCCCGTGCAGCAGACGTGCCGATCGTCGTGGCGGTCAACAAGATCGACCGCCCGGACGCCGACGTCAACCGGGTGCTCCAGCAGCTCTCCGAGCGAGGGCTCGTACCCGAGTCTTGGGGCGGCGACACGATCGTCTGCGAGGTCTCGGCGCTGGAGAACGTCGGCATCGACGAGCTGCTCGAACAGATCGTCTTGGTGGCCGAGCTCGAGGAGCTGCGGGCGAGCCCCGAGGGACGTGCACGCGGCGCCGTGCTGGAGGCGAACCTCGAGGCGGGCCGGGGCCCGGTCGCCACGGTCGTCGTGATGAGTGGCACCTTGCGCGTGTCGGACGGTGTGGTGGCGGGGGCGGCCTGGGGGAAGGTGAAGGCGCTCGTCGACGACACGGGGGAGCAGGTCAAGGAGGCCCCGCCCTCCACACCGGTGCAGGTGCTCGGCTTCTCGGAGCCCCCCTCGGCCGGAGACGAGTTCAGGGTCACCTCGGACCAGACGACCGCGCGCACCATAGGAGAGGCGCGCGAGCGCCGGTTCCGGGTCGCCGGCCATGCCCCCTCGCCCACCGCCCCCGGGGCGAAGCTCGAGGACCTGTTCGAGCAGATACAGCGGGGCGAGACGGCCACCTTGAACCTGATCCTGAAGGCCGACGTGCAGGGGACCCTCGAGGCGATCAGCGACAGTCTGCGCAAGCTCGAGCGTCCTGAGGTCAAGCTCAGCTTCGTCCACAGGGGGGTGGGAGGGATCACCGAGAACGACGTTCAGCTCGCTGGGGCTTCGAACGCGAGCATCATCGGTTTCGACGTGCGGCCCGATCGTCGCGCCCGCGAGCTCGCAGAGGAGCGTGACGTCGAGATCCGCACCTACGAGATCATCTACAAGCTGCTCGAGGACATCGAGGCGGCCATGGTCGGGATGCTCGCCCCCGAGGTCACTGAGGTGGTGACCGGCGAGGCCGAGGTGCGCGCTGTGTTCAGGGTGCCGCGCGTCGGCGCCATCGCCGGTTGTTATGTGCGTGACGGGGTGATCACCCGCGGGTCGAAGGTGCGCTTCCTGCGCGACGGGGTGGTGATCTGGAAAGGCTCGATCAACTCTCTGCGCCGCTTCAAGGACGACGCACGGGAGGTCCAGAGCGGTTTCGAGTGCGGGATCGGTCTGTCGGACTTCCAGGACCTGAAGGAAGGCGACATCATCGAGACCTACGAAGAGCGCGAGGTGCCCCGCACCTGAGACGCCGGCAAGACCACTGGGCGCGCACCGCCTACCCGCGCGTCGCGCGGGTCAACGAGGTGCTCCGTGAGGTCGTAGCGGAGGCCTTGGAGAGGCTGGCCGACACCGAGGACCGCCTGCGTCTCGTCACGGTGACAGGGGTGCAGACCACCGCCGACCTGAGCCGTGCGAAGGTGTACATGAGCTCTCTCGACTCCGACGCTGCCGAGGCGCTCGAGGAGCTGCGCGGCGAGTTGCAGCGCGCGATCGGCACCCAGGTCCGCATGAAGAGGACCCCACTCCTCGAGTTCGCAGCCGATCCGGCCGTGGCCCACGGGATGCGTGTCGAGGAGATCCTGCACAGGGTGCGCAGTCGCGGACCAGGCGAGACGGGACCGGGCAGCGAGGGACTCCCGGACGCCTCGCAGACGGACACGCCGGGTGCCTGAGCGCCCGGGCCGGGGCCCGGGCGAGTTGATCGGCCTGCTCGTGGTCGACAAGGAGCCGGGCTGGACCTCGCACGACGTCGTGGCCAAGTGCCGGGGGCTGCTCGGAGAGAGGCGCATGGGGCACGCGGGAACCCTGGACCCCGACGCCACCGGGGTGCTGCTCGTCGGGGTGGGACGCTTCACGAGGATGCTCCGGTATCTGGGCGATGCGCCCAAGTCGTACGAGGCCGAGGTGGTGCTGGGAACCTCTACATCGACCCTCGACGCCTCCGGAGAGGTGACGGGCACGTGGGACATGTCGGGGGTCTCGCTGACGCAGGTGCGCGAGGCCGCGGCGTCGCTCACCGGAGAGATCCTCCAGGTGCCGCCGATGGTGTCGGCGTTGAAGGTCGGAGGCCGGCGCCTCCACGAGCTCGCACGCGCAGGGATAGAGGTGGAGCGTCGCGCGCGCAAGGTGACGATCGAGCGTTTGGACATCGAGCAAACCGGCACGCCCGGGGTCTACGAGATGCGCGTCGACTGCTCCACGGGCACCTATGTGCGGTCACTGGCCGCGGACCTCGGGACGGCGCTCGGCGGTGGCGCCCACCTGAGGAACCTCCGGCGCACGCGCGTGGGCTCCTTCGGGCTGGCCGAGGCCCAGGTCGTCGGCTCGACGGGACTTGACCAACTGCTCGTGCCAGCGCAAGCCCTGCGCGACCTGGCTCAGGTGGAGCTGGACGATGAAATGTCGCGTCTCGTGCTCAACGGGCTGCCGCTCGACAAGGTCGCGGTTGGAGCGGTAGGCGTCGGGCCCTGGGCGCTGCTCGACTCGAGCGGGCGGCTCCTGGCCGTGTACGAGCGCACCGGCACGGATCGAATCGTCGCCGGTTGCGTGCTCGGCGCGCGCGATCACTAGCCGCGAGATGGTGTCGGGCGGTCCTCGGTCCTTGCCCAACTAACCTCAGCCTGATGGAGGTCGTGCTCGGCCCTGAGAACTGCGTACCTCCCGTCAATGGCTCGGCGGTGACCATCGGGGCGTACGACGGTGTGCACCTGGGGCACCGTCACCTACTCGAGGAGCTCCGCCGTTCGGCCGGCGTGAGAGGGCTCGAGACCGTGGTAGTCACGTTCGACCGCCACCCCGCCACCGTGGTGCGACCGGAGTCCGCCCCGTCCGTTCTCACCGACCTCGACCAGAAGCTCGAGCTCCTCGCCTCGACCGGAGTCGACAAGACCGTCGTGGTCACCTTCGACGAGGCTCGAGCCGACGAGACTGCCGAGGATTTCGTGACGGAGGTACTGGTCGGGGCGCTCGGCGCCCGGCTGGTCGTGGTGGGTCGGGACTTCCACTTCGGACACGGGCGCAAGGGCAACGTGGCCCTGCTCGAGGAGATGGGCGCACGCCACGGTTTCCAGGTGGTGGGCCTCGCGCTCGAGTCGGACCTTCAAGGGGAGGCGGTCTCCTCCACGAGGATCCGCCGGGCGCTCGAAGAAGGGGACGTGCGAAGCGCGGCAGGCCTTCTCGGGCGGCACCACCAGGTACGCGGGATCGTCGTCCACGGAGCGGGGCGCGGGGGGTCCCAGCTCGGCTTTCCCACCGCCAACGTGGATGTGCCCGACGAGGTAGCCCTTCCCGCCGTCGGCATATACGCCTGCTGGTACCAAGGCGCCGACGGCGAGCCCCGCCGGGCGGCCGTGTCGGTCGGGTACCGCCCGACCTTCCTCCCCGAGGGCGCAGAGCCACCGTCCACGTGCGTGGTAGAGGCGTTCCTCTTGGACTTCGACGGGGACCTCTACGGCGAGCCCGCCCGGGTGTCGTTCGTGGAGCGGCTTCGTCCCGAGCGTCGCTTCGACAGCGAGGGTGACCTGGTCGAGGCCATGACCGACGACGTCGCACGCACCCGCAACGTCCTGGCCGCGCCTCTCCCGGGCTCGGCGCCCAGGTAGCGTCCCTGATAGAGTGGCCTGCGAGCCGGGAGCCGTCCCGGTGGATCCGGACGGAGCGCGCTGAGCCCGAGGGGGTCCGAGCGTTCCCGGGCACAGCCCGTCACCACTGAGGTCGTCCGTCCCAGACATGCCAGACAAGCCCGCGACCATTGCCGAGTACCGCCTACACGACTCCGACACCGGGTCGTCCGAAGTGCAGATCGCGCTCCTCACCGAGCGGATCTCGCACCTGACCGAGCACCTCAAGGCTCATAAGGGCGACCATCACACGCGTCGAGGGCTCATGAGGCTCATCGGCCGGCGGCGCAGGCTCCTCGACTACGTCAGGGACAACGACGTCGAGCGGTACCGGTCCATCATCGGCAGGCTCGGCATCCGCCGGTAGGCGGGTACCCCGCCCGCTCGCGCGGCCGGGGCCAGCTCGGGCGCGACACACAAAGGGCCGGAAGACCGGAAGAGACGGAAGAGAAGGTCTCCCGAGCCCCGAGGGTCCACCCCGGGACAATTGAACTGGGCACCTGGCGAGAAGTCAGCTGCCAGTTGCCGATCACCTCGACCGGCCGAGCCCGAGACGGCGACGGACCGTGCGGCGCCCGCCGGCCGGGAGGTGACCGACCACTGGGAACTGGCCTGGCCGGGTGCCCGCTCGGAGAGCGAGGAGAGCCAGATGGCCGAAGCCACAGAAGTATCGGGCGCGATCAGTGGGACTGACCGTGCCCTGAGTTTCTCTACCGGCAAGTTCGCCGGCCAGGCGGACGGTGCGGTGGTGGGCCGAATAGGCGACACGATGATCCTGGTCACCGCCACCGCTTCGCGAGGTGTGCGCGAGGGGGCCGACTTCTTCCCGCTCACCGTCGACATCGAGGAGAGGATGTACGCAGCGGGCAAGATCCCGGGCTCCTTCTTCCGGCGCGAGGGCAGGGCCACCGACCAGGCGATCCTCACCGACCGCCTGATAGACCGGCCACTGCGCCCTTCGTTCCCCGAAGGGTTCCGCAACGAGCTGCACATCGTCGGCACCGTGCTCGGGGCCGACCTCGTCAACCCGCACGACGTGCTCGCCATCAACAGCGCATCTGCGGCGCTCATGGTGTCGGGCATCCCCTTCGACGGGCCCATAGGAGCGGTCCGGGTGGCCTGGTCGACCGAGGGCACATGGATTCCCCACGCCACGTACCAGGAGGGCGACGGCTCGTGCTTCGAGCTGGTCGTCGCGGGGCGTGCGCTCTCCGAGGAACCTGGTGCCGAGATCGCGATCATGATGGTGGAGGCGGGGGGCACGGCGGACTCGTGGAAGTTCTACGAGGCGGGCGCTCCCCGGGTGACCGAGGAGGTCCTGGCCGAGGGCCTCGAGGCCTCGAAGACCTGGATACGCGAGTCCATCGAGCTCCAACGCGAGCTCGTGGCCCGGGTGGGGAAGAAGCCCACGATCCCCTACGAGCTGTACTCGGACTACGCGGACGACGTCTACGCGAGGGTCGAAGCAGTCGGGGCGGACGCCCTTGCAAAGGCCAACACCATCACCCAGAAGGCCGAGCGCAACGCTGCGGTGGACGAAGCCACCGAGTCGGTCCTGGCGCAGCTCGCCGGGGAATTTCCAGAGCGCGACAAAGAGATCAAGGCAGCCGTCCGCTCTCTCACCAAGAAGCAGGTCCGCAAGCGGATCATGGAAGAGGGTACGCGGATCGACGGTCGTGGCACGAGTGACATCCGGCCGCTGTCGGCGGAGGTGGGGATCATCCCGACCGCACACGGCTCCGGGCTCTTCGAGCGCGGAGAGACCCAGGTGCTCAACATCACAACGCTCGGCATGCCCCGCCTGCGCCAGACCCTCGACACCATCGGTGTGGACGAGTCCAAGCGATACATGCACCACTACAATTTCCCGCCGTTCTCGACGGGCGAGACCGGGTTCATGCGCGGGCCGAAGCGACGCGAAATCGGCCACGGGCTCCTCGCCGAGCGGGCGCTGCTGCCGGTGGTCCCGTCCGAGGAGGAGTTCCCCTACACCCTGCGACTCGTGTCCGAGGTGCTCTCTTCGAACGGATCGACCTCTATGGCGTCGGTGTGCGGCTCGACCCTGTCCCTAATGGACGCAGGCGTGCCCATCAAAGCTCCGGTGGCGGGCATTGCCATGGGCCTGGTGCACGAGGGGGGCACCTATGTCACCCTCACGGACATCTTGGGGGCCGAGGACGCCTTCGGCGACATGGACTTCAAGGTGGCAGGTACTTCGGACGCGGTGACGGCGCTCCAGCTCGACACCAAGATCGACGGATTGCCGGCTGACGTGCTCGCGCAGGCGCTTCGCCAAGCGCGCGACGCCCGCCTCGAGATCCTCGACGTGATGCTCCGAGCGATCGCGGAGCCGCGCGCCGAGGTATCGGAGAACGCGCCGAAGATAGTGTCGTTCGAGATCCCGATCGACCGGATCGGCGAGGTGATCGGGCCCAAGGGCAAGGTCATCAACGCGCTCCAGGCCGAGACCGGCACCGACATCGCGGTCGATGACAACGGCCTCTTCGGCACCGTCACCATCGGCGCCAAGGACGGTGGAGCGGTCGCAGAGGCGCGTCGCCGCATTGCGCTGATCATCGACCCGCCCGACGCCGAGGTCGGAGCCATTTATCCCGGGAAGGTCGTGAACATCACGAAGTTCGGGGCGTTCGTGAACATCCTTCCTGGCCGTGACGGCCTGCTCCACATCTCCAAGGTGGGAGGCGGCAAGCGGGTGGACCGCGTGGAAGACGTGCTCAGCCTCGGCCAGGAGATCGAGGTGCGTGTCGACGACATCGACCCGCAGGGAAAGGTCTCGCTCTCGCTCGCCGGGGACGCTGCGTCGTCGCCGGCTCATTCCGACACGGACGGAGCCGCAGCAACGCGGAGCGAGGGCTCCCCCAGGACCGAGCCGGTCGCGCGAGAGGGTGGCGGAGGGCCCCGGGTGGCGTCCTTCGAGGCGTCCTTCGAGGCCGAGCTGGCGGGGGAGCTCGGCGACCTCGGTCCCGGACCTGCGGCGGACCATTCCCGAGGGGCCGGCGCGGAACCACACCGCGATCGTGGGCAACGTCGCCGGCCACGGCGGCGGTGAGAGCTTTGCGACTCGGAGGCTCAGCGGCGGCGCGCCTGCTCTTGCTCTCGCGGTGATCGCAGTAGAGGAGCTCGCCTGTGGGGCTCGCCTGGTCACCGAGCGCATGGCGGACGCGCGCTCGGTGACAGTGGGGGTGTGGGTCGGAACCGGGTCGAGAGACGAGGACGCATCTCGAGCGGGCGCCTCTCACTTCATGGAGCACCTGCTCTTCAAGGGCACCCCGACATGGGGGGCCGCCGAGATCGCCGAGGCGGTCGACGAGGTGGGAGGCGACATGAACGCCTTCACCACCAAGGAGTACACGGCCTTCTACATCCGCATGCTCTCCGAGCACGTCGCTCTCGGTCTGGACGTGCTCGGTGCGATCATGACCGATCCGGCCTTTCGTCCACAGGACGTCTCGGCCGAGCGCCAGGTCATCTTGGACGAGATCCTGATGCACGCGGACGAAGCCTCGGACCTCGCCGCCGAACAGTGCACGGGGGCGATCTTCCCCGGGCATCCTCTCGGACGCGAGGTGCTCGGCACCGCGGCGAGCGTGGGAGCCCTCGACGTGCCCGAGATCAGGCGGTTCTTCGACACTCACTACCGCGCCCGCAATCTCGTCGTCGCCGCAGCCGGCGACGTTGACCACGAGGCGCTGGCTTCGGAGGTGGAGCGGCGCTTCTCCGGCCGGCCCGGAGGCGAGGCCCCGTCGCGCAAGGCTCCCGACTCCGCCCCGCAGGCGCTCGTGGTCACGCGGAGGCCCACCGAGCAGGTCCACATGGTGCTCGGCATGCGCGCCCCAGGACGCCACTCGTCGCAGCGCTGGGCCCTGGCGATGCTCAACCACGTGCTCGGTGGGGGGATGTCGAGCCGACTCTTCCAGGAGGTGCGCGAACGCCGTGGCCTGGCCTACTCGATCTGGTCCGAGCGGACGCACTACGAGGAGACCGGTTCGCTGACGGTCAGCGTCGGCACAGCCCCCTCCAACGCGCGCGAGGTCCTCGAGCTCGTGAACAGAGAGCTCGACCGCATGGCCGGCGACGGTGTCACCGAGCGCGAGCTGGCGGTAGCCAAGGGCCATCTGAGGGCTGAGACCTTGTTGTCCCTCGAGGACTCCGGTGCGCGGATGAGCCGGATCGGCTCGAGCCTTCTTCTGCACGGGCACGTGCTCGAGGTCGAAGAGCTTCTGGCCAAGATCGACGCGGTAACCGCAGAAGACGTAGCGGAACTGGCCGCCAAGCTGACAGACCAGCCCCGCACCCTGTCGGTGGTCGGTCCCTTCGTCGAAGCCGACTTTGCGAACGTCGGCTCGCCGGGCGCGTAGGGTCTCGAACGGTGGTTCGTGTCGGTGTGGTCGGGGCCGGCGGCAAGGTCGGACGCGAGGTCTGCCGAGCGGTCTCGAGCGATCCCGAGCTCGAGCTCGTCGCAGCCGTCGACCCGCGCCTCGCGGGTATCGACCTGCGTCAGGTGACCGGCTCGGACGGAGCAGGCCTGCAGGTAGGCAGTGGTGTGGAGGAGCTGGGCCGCGCAGAAGTAGAGGTGGCCGTGGACTTCACCGTGGCCGACGTGGCCCTGGAGACGATGCGCTGGTGCGCCGCAAACGCGGTCCACGCCGTCGTCGGCACCACCGGGATACCGAGGTCGTCCGTCGGCGAGCTCGAGTCCCTGTTCGAGCAGTCAAAGGCCAACTGCCTGATCGCCGCGAACTTCGCGATAGGTGCAGTGCTCATGATGAGGTTCGCCGAGATGGCGGCGCCGTTCATGGATGGGGCGGAGATCATCGAGCTCCACCACGACGGCAAGCTCGACGCCCCGTCGGGCACGGCGCTGATGAGCGCCGAGCGCCTCGAGTCCGCGAGGCGCCGAGCGGGATGCGGGCCGTGGGCGGCGGACCGCACGACCTCCCGGGTGCTCGACGGGACGCGCGGCGGTGAGGGGCCAGGCGGGGTGAGGATCCACTCCGTCCGCCTTCCCGGCCTCGTCGCCCACCAGGAGGTGATCCTCGGAACGGTCGGACAGAGCCTCACTCTGCGTCACGACGCCTACGACCGCACGTCGTTCATGCCGGGAGTGCTCCTGGCGGTGAAGGCGGTGGCGCGGCTGCCGGGTTTGACGATAGGGCTCGACCGGCTGCTCGGGTTCTGAGGGGACGCCGAGGTGGTGGACGACACCCCCCGCCAGCGGATCCTGGAGGCGACCTACGCCTGCGTGGCGCGCTGGGGGCTGTCGAAGACCACCGTCGAGGACGCTGCACGCGAGGCCGGGCTGAGCCGCGCCACGGTCTACCGGTACTTCCCGGGCGGGCGCGACGAGCTCGTAGACGCGGTGGTCGCCTGGCAGCACCTCGAGTTCTTCGTGCGCCTCTACCAGGAGGTGCATGGGGCCTCGTCGCTCGAAGAGGTGCTCGAGCGGGGCCTGCGCTTCGCCCGGCGCGCTGTGCTCGAGCACGAGGTGCTGCAGATGGTGCTGCGTACCGAGCCTGGTGTCCTGCTTCCGAAGCTCACGGTCGAGACCAACCGCACCGTCGGGCTCATAAGCGGCTTCCTGGTCCCGTACCTGAGGGACCACGAGCTCGCCCCGGAGCTGGACGTCGACGAGGCGGCCGACTTCTTGGCGCGCATGATCCTCTCTTACATCTCGTCCCCCGGGCACTGGGACCTGACCGACCCGGCTCAGGTCGCCGAGCTGGTGCGCAACGAGCTGCTCCCCGGCGTGGTGGGCGGGGATCGGGCAGATCGTTGACAATGAGACATATTCAGCAGTAATGTCTCACATTGGTGGCTGCAACACGGCTGGAGCTGGTGCACGGGGAGGCAGCCGGAGCGGTCGGCCCGGGTAGTAGGGGCGCCGTGGGGTCCGGTGCGCGAGGCGCGAGCGCCCCTTCGTCCACGCAGAGAGTGCGCATCGTCGACGGGGCGCTTCGGTGCATCGCCCGCGAGGGCGTCTCGAAGACCACGCTCGACGACGTCGCCCGCGAGGCCGGATGCAGCAGAGCCACCGTCTACCGGGTCTTCCCCGGGGGCAAGGACGCCGTGATGGGCGCGGTCGTCGACACAGAGGTGTCGCGCTTCTTCAGCGGCCTGGCCGTCGTCATGGGCGAGGCCTCTGAGATCGAGGACGTCCTCGTGGCGGGCATGAGCGAAGCGGCAACCCGCGTATCGCGCCACACGCCGCTCTCGTTCCTGCTCGATCGAGAGCCGGAGGTCGTCCTTCCGCATCTGGCGTTCGGCAATCTCGACACGTTGCTGGCGGTGTCCTCGGCGTTCATCGCGCCATTCCTCGGGCGGTGGCTCGACCACGACGAGTCGAGGCGCGTCGCCGAGTGGGCGACGCGCATAGTGCTCTCCTACCTGGCGTGCCCCGCAGAAGGCCTCGACCTCACCGATCCACGATGCGTGCGCCGGTTGGTCCGCACTTACGTACTGCCGGGAATCCGCGCCTATGTGACCGCCGAGGCCGAACGCGTCGGCCACCAATCGGCCGCCGAGCGATCGGTCGGCCACGTCCCAACCTCGAGCCCACAAATCACAGTCAAGGGGGAAGCGTCATGACAGACATCCACGAGGCACAGATGCGCGCCACCGAAGAGATCATCGGCCGCACCGAGGTCGACGACCTGGAAGCCATCATGTCGGTCGTAAACACGGACTGGGACTCCCAGGTGCACAGTGTCCACTCGAACTACGACACGGTGTTCACCTGGGACTACACGAAGGGGCTACGGCCGAAGCTCGACAAGCTCTACGAGAAGGCCAAGAAGGCTCAGTGGAACGCGCAGACGGACCTCCCGTGGGAGACCGACGTCGACCAGGAGAAGCTCGTGGTCGCCAACGCCGTGGCCAACGGCGGGTTCAACGAGGGGATCGACGTCGCCGGCACCTCGCTGGAACGCTGGGACGAGGCGGAATGGATCCGGTTCGGCGTAGAGAGCCAGAACTGGACCCTGTCCCAGTTCATGCACGGCGAGCAGGGCGCTCTCGTCTGCACGGCGAAGATCGTGGAGTCGGTCCCCTGGATGGACGCCAAGTACTACGCCTCCACCCAGGTCATGGACGAGGCTCGCCACGTCGAGGTATTCAACAAGTACCTGGACGAGAAGCTGTCCGGGCACTACCCAGTCAATGCGCACCTGAGAATGCTGCTCGACGACATCATCGCCGACAGCCGCTGGGACATGACGTATCTGGGCATGCAGATAATGGTCGAGGGGCTTGCGCTCGCAGCGTTCGGGTTCATGCACCAGATGACCACAGAGCCCCTCCTGAAGCAGATCCTGCGGTACGTGATGTCCGACGAGTCGCGTCACGTCGCCTTCGGAGTGCTGAGCTTGCAGGAGTACTACTCACAGCTCGACGCGTCGGAGCTACGCGAGCGTCAGGAGTTCGCGTTCGAAGCGGCGGTGAGGATGCGAGACCGCTTCTTGCAGCAAGAGGTCTGGGAGCGCATGGGTGTTAGCGGCAAGGAGGTCGCCCCTCTTCTCATGCAGGTGCCGGAGCGCAAGATGTTCCAGGTCATGCTCTTCTCCAAGATCGTGCCCAACTTGAAGAAGCTCGGGCTCCTCGACGCCGCCGACGGCTGGCTACGCGAGCGCTTCACGGAGCTCGGAGCGATCGCCTTCGAAGATTGGGTGGACACCGGTGAGGAGTACGAGGCCCTCCAGTCCACCCCTCAGTCGGACGCCGTCGCCTCCTGAGGGACGTTCTGCTCCTCCGCGTGTAGACGTCCTGTTCGCGCCCGGCGCGCGATCCAGGCGCCTTTGGCTGCGCCCGTCGGCTGTCGGGCTGCTCTAACCTGGCTGCGTGACCCCGGGCGACATTGGCCGCTTCGGCTCGGTGGTGACCGCAATGGTCACCCCTTTCGACGACGCCGGCGCGCTGGACCTCGACGCCGCGGCCCGGCTAGCGCGCTGGCTGTCGGAGCACGGCAGCGACGGCCTCGTGGTCAGCGGGACCACCGGCGAGGCCCCGGTGCTGTCGGACGACGAGATGCAGCAGCTCTGGCGGTCGGTACGCGAGGCCGTCACGATCCCTGTGCTGGCAGGCACCGGCACCAACGACACGCGTCACTCCGTCGAACTGACGATGGCGGCAGAGAAGGCCGGCGTGGACGGTGTGCTGGTCGTCACCCCCTACTACAGCAGGCCCTCGCAGCAGGGAATGGCTGCGCACTTCGAGGCGATCGCGCGGTCCACCTCGCTGCCCGTGCTCCTCTACGACATTCCGGTACGCGCCGGGCGTAGGATCGCGCTCGACACGATGCTCCACCTCGCGCGCGACGTGCAGAACATCGTCGGGGTAAAGGACGCCACCGGCGACGTCGCGTCCTCTGCGCGTCTGGCGATGCAGGCTCCGGCGGGGTTCGAGATCTACAGCGGCGACGATGCGCTGACCCTGGCCTTGCTGGCCGTCGGGGCGGTGGGTGTGGTGAGCGTCGCGTCCAACTGGGCTCCTGCGGAGATGAGCGACGTGATCTGCTCGTTCGCCAAGGGCGACTTGACGGCGGCGAGGAAGGCGAACGCGAGGTTGATGCAGTCCTACGAGTTCGAGTCCTCCGAGAGCTTCCCCAACCCTCTTCCGGCTAAAGCCGCGTGCAGGGCTCTCGGGCTTCGAGTCGGACAGTGCCGAATGCCGTTCGGCGAAGCTCCGCCGGAGCTCGACCAGAGGGCTGTCGAGGTGCTGAGGGGGCTCGGCCTGCCGGAAGGCAGCGCCCGCGAGCGAAGCGCCGGCGGAACGCTTGCCTGAGGCGGTTCGCATCAGCTTCCTGGGCGGGCTGGGCGAGATAGGCCGAAACTGCGCGTGCATCGAGCTCGGCGGGAGGTTGGTCGTCCTCGACTGTGGTGTGATGTTCCCCGACGCCGAGATGCCAGGGATCGACCTCGTGCTGCCGGACCTTTCGTACATCGCGAGCCGCGCAGCGGACGTCGAGGCGGTGGTGCTCACTCACGGCCACGAGGATCACACGGGCGGGCTCGCCTACCTGCTGCGCGACCTGTCGGTCCCCGTCTACGGCTCGGCTCTCACCTTGGGCCTGGCCCGGTCCCGGGTCGACGAGGCCGGACTCGCTGATCGGGCGACCTTCGTGGAGGTGAGTGACGGTGAGCGCAGGAGCATCGGGCCCTTCGAGGTCGAGTTCATCCCGGTCACGCACTCGGTACCGCACGGTTTCGCGACCGCCTTCCACACCCCGCAGGGGATCGTGGTGCATTCGGGCGACTTCAAGATCGACCTCAATCCGGTGGACGGCCGGCACACGGACCTGGCGAGGCTCGGGGCCCTCGCCGACGGCCCGGGCGTACGCCTCTTCATGTCCGACTCGACCAACGCCGAGGAACCGGGGTTCACCGCCTCGGAGAGCGCTGTGGGCGCAACGTTGCTCCGGCTCTTCGAGGCGTGGGCCGGTAGGCGCGTGGTGTTGGCCTGCTTTGCGAGCCACATCCATCGCATCCAGCAAGCCGTGGACGCTGCACGCGCGACCGACAGAAAGGTGGCGACCCTGGGCAGGTCGATGGACAAGAACGTGCAGCTGGCGCGCCGGCTGGGCCTGCTGGACGCCCCCGAGGACTGCTTCGTCGACGTGGAGCAGGTCGACGAACTGCCCCCGGGACGCGTCTGCGTGATCTCGACCGGTTCGCAGGGAGAGCCACTGTCGGCGCTGTCGCTGATGGCAGCCGGCGAGAGCAAGTGGTTGAAGTTGCGCACGGGGGACGTGGTCGTGATCAGCGCGCATCCGATCCCCGGCAACGAGTGGGCGGTAGGCCGTGTGATCGACGCGCTCTACCGCCGTGGGGCCGAGGTGGTCCACACAGGAGTGGAGCCGGTCCACTCCTCGGGGCATGCCAGGCAGGGCGAGCTGCAGACCATGCTCTCTGTGGTCAAACCCGAGTGGTTCGTGCCGGTCCACGGCGAGTACCGCCACATGGTCAACCACGCGCGCCTCGCACAGGGTATGGGCCTCGACGAGGCCAAGGTCGTCGTGTGCGAGGACGGGGACTCTCTCTTGCTCGAGGACTCGGGGATCAGCCGCACCGACCCTGTGCCGGCGGGTTTCGTCTACGTGGACGGGACGGTCGGCGACGTGAGCCGCGGGGTCCTGCGTGACCGGCGGGTGCTCGCAGAAGAGGGGGTGGTGGTGGTCGTGGCCACCGTCGACCTGCACGCGAGCGAGGTCGTGAGCGCGCCCGAGATCGTGACGCGGGGCTGGGTGCACGCGCCCGAGGCCGAGCAGCTGCTCGACGAGGCCAGCGACGTTGTGCGTGTCGCTCTGGAGAAGGCGCTGGCCGACGGAGCCGGGGACACCGACGCACTTCGCCGCCAGGCGCGAAAGGCGCTCGGAAAGTTCGTGGGGGAGCGGACCAGGCGCCGGCCGATGATCGTGCCCTTGGTCGTCACGGTCTGAACGGCTCACTCATCGAGCCGGCCTGTCCGGAGGACTCTTAGCCCCGGTCCTTCGTTGTCGATGAGACTGCTGTTAGCGTTGTGGCCATTGTGGTCACCACCAGGAGCCGTCGACCCCCCGCGCGCCGGCTGAGGGGCTCCCCGCCGCGCCGGTCCGGGCGCTCACGCAGGCGCGCGCCTGCCAAACGCCCTTCAAAGGCGGGCTCGTCCCGCCGCGCTTCGCCCTCGCGCTCCTCGAGGCCGAGCCTTTTGAGCTCCGTCCTGTCGGTTCTCGAGGCTCATGTCGATGACCTGTGGGGGATAGCCCTGTTGACCGCAGGAGTGCTCGGGGCGATGGCCCTTTACTCGGACAGTCTCGGCCCTGTCGGGCACGGTGTCCGCCACGGTCTCGGGGTGCTGCTCGGGTTCGGGAGGTTCGTCTTGCCGCCGGCCTTCGCAGTCGCCGGAATGATGGTCCTCTCGGGAAGGTCGTGGAGCGAGCAGTCGCGCCACGAGCCTGCTCGTGCGGTGCTCGGGCTGGCCATGGCGCTCGCGTCCGTCGGCGGTCTGGCAGAGCTCGCGGGCGGGTCCCCGCGCATCGGAGCTCCTGCGGCGCGCCTGTCGGGTGCGGGAGGTTGGCTCGGTGCAGCCGTAGGACGGCCTCTGGAGCACGCGATCGGCGCCTGGGGTACCTCGGTCGTGCTGGTCGCGGTGGCACTCGCGGCTCTCGTCGTGTTCACCGGGCTGAGCGTCCGCGACTGCGCGAGAGCCACGGCCCTTCTAGCCTGCAAGGTCGCTCGGATCGTGCAACGTGACGAGAAGGATGCGACGGTCGAAGGCGCGACCGCCGAGGGCTCGCAGGACACCTCTGAAGCGGAGCGCCACGGCGATCAGGCAGCGACAGAGGCTTCTTCGCGAGCAGGTGCCTCCGAAGGGTCCGAAGACGAGGAAGCGAGGGGGCCGGACGCCGGCACCGAAGCGGAGCGCCGACTCTCACCCGAAGATGCCATGACGCCGAGCGCATCCGACCCGCCCGCTGCGCAGGACCACGCCGCCGAACACGCCGCAGCCCTCACGTCGGGCGGCTTCCCCCTGGCGCCGGCCACTTCCGCGGGCGCACGCCAGCTCGAGCTCGACCTCGGGATGCCGGCGGGGGAGTGGCGCCTGCCGCCGTCGAAGCTGCTGTCGCGATCCAAGCAGCAGCTGCTCGACCGCAACGAGATCGCCGACGCGGGCAGGGCGCTCGTGGCAGCGCTCGCGACACACGGGGTCGACACCCGCCTGCTGGGCCACACCGTGGGTCCTACTGTGACCCGCTTCGAGCTCGAGCTGGGCGCGGGGGTGAAGGTGGCCCGCGTCACCAGCCTCGCAAAGGACATCGCCTACGCGATGGCCTCCCCGGACGTCCGGATCCTTGCCCCAATACCCGGGCGCTCGGCTATCGGTGTGGAGGTCCCGAATCGTCGGCGCCAGCTCGTGACCCTCGGGGACGTGCTCGGTTCCGAGGAGGCGCGCGGCGCCACCCACCCACTGGAGGTGGCGGTAGGGCGCGACATCGCCGGCAGGGCGGTGATGGCCAATCTCGCCGACATGCCCCACGTGCTCATCTCGGGGGCCACCGGGGCGGGCAAGTCCTCGTGCATCAACTCCCTCGTCACCTCTGTGCTCATGCGGGCCACGCCGGAGGAGGTGCGCATGATCCTCGTCGACCCCAAGCGCGTCGAGCTGGGGCAGTACAACGGCCTCCCGCACCTTCTCACCCAGGTGGTGGTCGACCCTAAGAAGGCGGCGAACGCCCTCGGCTGGGCGGTGACGGAGATGGAGCGGCGCTACGACGTCCTCGCTGAGGTCGGGATGCGCGACATCGCCGGCTACAACGAGGCGGTGAGCCGGGGAGAGCTGGATCCTGTCCTCGCAGAGTCCCGGCCCGACGGCGCCGGCGGCTCGGGCAACGGCTCCGTCCCGAGCCGTGGATCCGAGGCTAGCCATGTCTCTGCCGACAGCTCCGACAGCGATGACGCCTCGGGCTCGGGTCTCGGCGACGGTGACGACGACGACCAAGAAGACGACGACGTAGACGTTGTGGCCCGCGACGCTTCGCGGCGGCCAGCGGGCGACGAAGGTGGCGGGACTCGGACCCGCACCGAGACGGCCGAGCTCGACGGTACGCGCCAGCACCGTCCCATGCCTTACGTGCTCGTCGTGGTCGACGAGCTCAACGACCTGATGATGGTGGCAGCACGCGACGTCGAGGAGTCGGTGTGCCGCATAGCGCAGATGGCGAGGGCAGTGGGCATACACCTGGTGCTGGCCACGCAGCGGCCGTCGGTCGACGTCATCACCGGTCTGATCAAGGCCAACATCCCCTCGCGTCTCGCGTTCTCCGTCTCCTCGCTTGCCGACAGCCGCGTGATCCTCGACCAGCCCGGGGCGGAGCGGCTCATAGGCAAGGGCGACATGCTGTTGCTCGGGGCCTCCTCCTCTGTGCCGAGGAGGATCCAGGCTCCGTGGGTCACCGAGACCGAGGTACGAGCGGTGGTGGCGCACTGGCGCCGTCAGCGCCAGCCCGACTACCTCGAGGGGGTGGACGCGTCAGCCGGGCAGGGAGCTGGAGCAGCCGCGAGCGACGAAGATGGCGACGAATTGCTGCCCGAGGCCATGGAGCTGGTGGTCAGGTCTCAGCTAGGGTCCACCTCGATGCTTCAGCGAAAGCTCCGGGTTGGGTTCTCGCGTGCCGGCCGCCTCATGGACCTCCTGGAACGTAGGGGCGTGGTCGGGCCCTCGGAGGGCTCGAAGGCCAGGGCCGTACTCATGACCCGAGAGGAGCTCGAGCAGGCGACCAGCCGCTGACGCCGCAGATGGACCAGGAGGTCGTCGGCGCCCCCGTCACCGGCTTGGTCGACGAGCCCGAGATCCACTTGGAGGCGGCGCTTTCCTGGACGGCGCGACGGCGCGCTCGTCACGCGGTCGGAGGCTCGTCGCCCGAGGCCGGCGCCCGAGGAAGCTCGCCAGGACGGCGACGGCGCATGGCGCGACTGCTCGCCTGGCCCGCCCTGGTCCTGCTGGTCGCTGCCGGTGCCAGCATCCAGCTGCTCCGCCCCCTCCCGAAGCCGGTCACCCACATGACGCTCGGGCGGCCATCGAACGTCCCTGGCCATCCCGCTCCGATCCCCTGGCCGGCTCAGGGAGAGGGAGCGGTCGAGGTGCCGGCCTTGGGCCTGGTGCTCGCCTCGGCTGCCGAGCAACCCGTGCCGATAGCCAGCCTGACCAAGGTCATGACCGCTTACATCGTGCTGCGCGACCACCCGCTCTCCCCCGCCTCGCAGGGACCCGGGGTGACGTTGTCTGTCTCCGACCAGAACGAGGCCGAAGCGGAGGAGGTAGCCAACGACGCCAACGTGCCCGTGCAGGCCGGTGAGGTCCTGAGCGAGCGCCAGTTGCTCGACGGGCTCCTCGTGCACTCGGCCGACAACCTCGCAGACGTGCTCGCGAACTGGGATGCAGGGAGCCTTGCGGAGTTCGTGTCGAAGATGAACGAAGTCGCGGGGCAGCTCGCCATGACGACGACCCACTACGTCGATGCGAGCGGCCTGGACCCGAGGTCGGTGAGCACTGCCGCGGACCAGCTGCGGTTGGCGGCGGTGGCGATGAGGAACCCGACGTTCGCAGCAGTGGTGGCGCAGCCCTCGATCTCGCTGCCGATCGCTGGACTCATGACCAACTACGTGCGGCAGATCGGCACCGACGGGATCGTGGGCGTGAAGTCGGGCTTCACGCAGGCTGCCATGGGGTGTCTGGTACTCGCCGCCCAGCGCGAAGTCGGCGGCAAGGAAGTGACGGTGATGGCAGCGGTCACCGGTCAGCAGGGCCCGGATCCGCTCGACGCAGCTGCGGACGCCACCGTGCCGCTCATCGACGCGGCCGCCGCGTCGCTTCGCGAGGTGAGCGTCCTCACGGCGGGCACGCGCGTCGCCCGCGTCGTGGTGCCCTGGAGCTCGGACGAGGTGCAGGGAGCTGTCGCCAGCTCCGTCGTCGCCCTCGTCTGGCCGGGCCAGAAGATCCGGTTCTCGACGAGGACCCTACCGGTGAGACAAGGAGCCCCGAAGGGGACCACGCTGGGCTACGTCACCGTGTCGGCCGGCGCCGTGCGTGTGAGGGTGCCCGTACGCAGCGAGGGGAAGCTCCCGACCGCCTCTGTGGCCTGGCGCCTCGAGAACTTCTGAGCCGGCCCGTGCTCTCGCAGCTACCCTGACGGCGTGCGTGCGCGAGCCCCGGCTTCCACAGCGAACCTAGGTCCGGGTTTCGACACCCTGGCTCTCGCCCTGCAGCTGTACGTGGAGGTGGAGGTGGAGCCGGCGCCGAAGCTCATGGTGAGGGCCGAAGGAGAGGGAGCCGACCTCGAAGAGGAGGAAGCGGGTCATCTTGCTGCTCGCGTGGCGATAGACGTGACAGGCCACGACCGCCTCGCCATCACGATCAGGTCCCAGATCCCGGTCGCCCGCGGACTCGGTTCGAGCGCAGCCCTGGCGGCGGCGTCGGCCGCGGCCGCGGGCTCCAAGGACCCCCTGGGGGTCGCGGCGCGCTTCGACGGTCACCCGGAGAACGCTGCGGCGTCGGTCGTCGGAGGGCTGCTGGCCGCGACGCTCGTGAAGGGTGCGGTCAGAGCAGTGCGCCTGCCTCTCGACGGCGGCCTCTCGTACGTCGTCGTCGTGCCGGAGCGGGCTCTTGCAACCTCCAAAGCGCGCCAGGCGCTGCCTCACGAAGTGAGCCGGGCGGACGCCACCTTCAACCTCGGTCGCATGGCCCTGCTCCTCGCCGGCATGGCAAACCGGTCCCTGCTCATCCGCGAGGCGACCGAGGACCGCCTGCACCAGGACTACCGCAGCCCGCTGTTTCCCGAAGCGCCCCAGCTGCTCAGCCGGTTGCTCCAGGAGGGTGCGCTCGCCACGTGCTGGTCCGGAGCCGGGCCCAGCGTGCTCGGCATCTGCGACGCGGGCAGCGGCGAGCGTGTCCGCTCCGGCGCCGAAGCCGCGATGGAGGAGATCGGCGTACCCGGGAAGGTGCTGCTGCTGAAAGCGGATCTCGACGGGCTCGTGGTCGACGGGAGCAGCGGCCGGCTGCCTCGCAGGCACGCTCCTTACGATCTCGTCGCGGAGGGGCCCGACCCTACACTGGGGTGATGTCTCGCACGTTCCACATCCGTACCTTCGGGTGCCAGATGAACGAGCACGACTCCGAGCGGATAGCGGCGCTCCTGGTGGCCGACGGGCTCGAGCCCGTCGCAGACGTCTCCGAGGCCGACGTCGTGGTGCTCAACACCTGCTGCATCCGCGAGAACGCCGACAACCGGCTCTACGGGCACCTCGGGGCTCTCAAGGCCCTGCGGGACAGCCGCCCCGGCATGCAGATAGCAGTGGGAGGATGCCTCGCGCAGAAGGACCGCGAGGTCGTACGCCAGCGCGCGGGACACGTGGACGTCGTCTTCGGCACTCACAACCTCATAAGGGCGCCCGCGCTCCTGCGGGAGGCTGCCGAGCGCGGGCCCGTGGTCGAAGTGCTCGACTCGCCGCTCGCGGAAGGCGAGCACTCGGGCACGCCGGGACTCGACGCGGTGAGGGAGTCAGCTTGCTCTGCGTGGGTGACGATCCAGACGGGTTGCGACAACTCGTGCGCCTTCTGCATAGTGCCCCAGGTGCGGGGGCCCGAGGTCAGCAGGCCTTTCGGTGTGCTGGTCGAGGAGGTCGAGTCCCTCGCCTCGAGGGGGGTGAGCGAGATCACCCTTCTGGGCCAGAACGTCAACTCCTACGGACGCGACATCACCCGCCGTCGCCCTCTGTTCGCGCAGTTGCTCAGGGCCCTCGGGGCGGTGGACGGGATAAGACGTGTGCGCTTCACGAGCCCGCATCCGAAGGATCTTCGTCCCGAGACGATCGCCGCCATGGCCGAGACAGAGGCAGTGTGCGAGCACCTGCACCTCCCGCTCCAAGCCGGCAGCGATCGCGTCCTCGCCGCCATGCGGCGGGGCTACACCGCCGAGCGCTACCTGTCGCGTCTCGCGGCCGCGCGCGCGGCGGTCGTGGAACTGGCAGTGACCACCGACGTGATAGTGGGCTTTCCGGGCGAGACCGACGACGACTTCGAACGCACCCTCGAGGTCGTGGCCGAGGCCGAGTACGACAGCGCGTACACGTTCGTGTTCTCACCGCGCCCTGGAACTCGAGCGGCGGCGATGGAGGAGCAGTTCGTCGCACAAGAGGTCGTCGCGGAGCGCTTCGAGCGACTCCGCGTGGTGGTGGAGCGCTCCGCCCTTGCCCGCCACGCTCGACGAGTCGGGATGGTCGAGGAGGTGCTCGTAGAAGGACCGAGCAAGAAGGACGCGACCATGCTGAGTGGTCGCACCCGCCAGAACAAGCTCGTGCACTTCTCGCATCCTGCCGCCGGCAGCGCGCCTTGCCCGGGGCCGCGCTCCGAGGGACCACCGGCGGGGTCCTTCGCGACGGTGAAGATCACGCGGGCGGCACCTCACCACCTGCGCGGCGAGCTCGTGTCCTTCACGGCACCGAAGTCGCGCAGGAGGCGCTTGCCGGTATCGGCCGGCTGAAGGTGAGCGGCAGCGGGTCCGCCATCCTCCCCCACGTAGCGCTCGTGGGGCCGACCGCAGCGGGCAAGTCAGAGCTCGCACTCTCGCTAGCGCTGGCGAGACCACAAGCAGAGATCGTGTCGGTGGACTCCATGAGCGTGTACCGCTACATGGACATCGGGACGGCGAAACCCAACCCCGCCGAGCGTGCCGCGGTCGCGCACCACCTTCTCGACCTTGCGGACCCGCACGAGGAATTCACGCTCAGCAGGTTCCAGGAGGCGGCGCGCTCGGCGCTCGAAGGCATCGAAGCGCGCCGGCACCGGGCGCTGCTGGTAGCCGGCACCGGCCTGTACCTGCGGGCGGTAGTCGACCAACTGGAGATCCCGGGTCGCTGGAACCAGGTAGCGCGCGCCCTCGAGCTCGAAGCCGACCGCCCGGGCGGCCTAGATGGCCTGTACTCGAGGCTCGTCCAGCTCGATCCCCGTGCAGCGGCCCGCATCGGGCCCGGCAACAGGCGGCGGGTGGTGCGTGCCCTCGAGGTGACGATCGGATCGGGACGCCGGTTCTCCTCTTTCGGTCCCGGGATCGACTGCTACCCGCCGACGAAGTACCTACTGGTGGGTCTCAGGTTCGACGCCGAGCTGCACGACGCGCGCATAGAGCGCCGGTTCCGCTCGATGCTCGACCGGGGGTTTGTAGAAGAGGTGCGCGCTCTGGCGGAGCGCCCGGGCGGCATCTCTCGCACCGCGCGGCAGGCCCTCGGGTACCGCGAGCTGCTCGCACACCTCGAAGAGGGGGTCCCGCTCGAGGACGCGGTGACGCAGGCCGTGCGGCGTACGAAGGCCTACGCCCGGCGTCAGTGGGCGTGGTTCCGGCGCGATCCGCGGGTGCGGTGGCTCGACCCCACCGGCGACCCTCTGTGTGAGCTTCTCGAACTGTGGAACGCGCCAAAGCCCCGCTCGGTGGGAGAATGAGGCGGATGTCCGAAGGCGGCGACGTACGACTCTCCAAGCACCACGGGGCCGGCAACGACTTTCTCGTCTTCCTCGACTTGGGGGACAGACGGAGGTTCTCGGCCGCCGAGGTCGTGGCACTTTGCGACCGCCACCGGGGGGTCGGCGCCGACGGGCTGCTCAGGGTGCTCGACGGGGGAGCAGACGCCACGCTCGCGATGGAGCTACAAAACGCCGACGGGAGCGAGGCGGCGATGAGCGGCAACGGGATCAGGTGCCTCGTACAAGCAGCCGTCGAAGCCGGCGTGGTGGCCGAGGGAACCGTGGCGGTGCGGACACCCGCCGGCGTTCGCACCGTCGAGTACGAGGCCCTCGGGCCGGGCCTGGGTAGGGCGACGGTCGACATGGGCCCCGTCACCCTCGGCCCGTCGCTCGAGGTACCCGAGCCCGCGGGCGTCGAGAGGGCCCGGAGGGTCGACGTGGGCAACCCCCACGTGGTGCTCCTGTGCTCAGAGGTCGACGACGAGGCGGTGAGGATCGCGGGAGCGAGGCTCGAGCGTTCGGTGCCCGGGGGGACCAACGTCGAGCTCGTGTGGCGCCGCGCGGGGCCCGACTCGCTGTGGGCGAGGGTATTCGAGCGGGGCGTGGGCGAGACGCTCGCGTGTGGCACCGGAGCTTGCGCGGCGGCGGCGGCCGCCCACGGCTGGGGGATCGTTGGCGCCCGGGTGGAGGTCCACCTGACGGGCGGCGTGCTCGAGGTCGAGCTGGGTGCGAGCTCCGTCGCCCTGCGCGGTCCGACGAGGAAGGTGGCAGACGTGACGGTGCGCGAAGCCGACCTCGCGCAGCTCGTAGCGGAGCTCGAAGAGCCCGGTGAACCCGAGTTGTCGGCCGTCTCCGCGGGCGGCACGGAGCGTCGCCCGTGACGCTCATCGAGCGCAGCTTCCGCGAGCGAATCGTGCTCGTGGGAGTGGTCTTCGGGTGGAGCTCGCTCGTGCAGGTGGAGGCGGATCTCGACGAGCTGGCCGAGCTGGTGGGCACGGCGGGCGCGGACGTCGTGGGGCGCGTTGTGCAGCGTCGCGACCAACCCGACCCGGCGACGTACCTCGGACGGGGCAAGGCGCAGGAACTGAAGGAGCTGTCGGAGTCCAAAGACGCCGACACCGTGGTGTTCGACGACGAGCTCTCCCCGGCCCAGCAGCGCAACCTCGAACAGATCCTGGGGAGGACCGCGATCGACCGTACTGCGGTGATCCTCGATATCTTCGCTCAGAACGCGCGCAGCCAGGAGGGCAAGGCCCAGGTGGAGTTGGCTCTGTTGCGGTACCGGCTCCCGCGCTTGCGGGGCAGGGGCCATGGGTTGTCGCAGCAGGCCGGCGGGATCGGGACTCGGGGGCCGGGAGAGACCCAGCTCGAGGTCGACAGGAGGCGCCTTCTCGGCAGGGCCGCCCGCCTCGAGGGCGACCTGCGCCGGCTCGGTGCCACCCGGCGTACGCAGCGAAGGGCACGTCAGCGGTCGCGCCAGCACACGATCTCGCTCGTCGGGTACACGAACGCCGGGAAGTCCACGCTGCTCAACGCACTCACGGGTGCGGGAGTGCTCGCAGGCAAACGCCCCTTCTCGACGCTGGACCCCCGCACGAGGCGGCTGGCCCTGCCGGGGGGAGAGACGGTGCTCGTGTCAGACACGGTGGGCTTCGTCCGCAAGCTCCCGCACCAGCTCGTGGAGGCGTTCCGCTCCACGCTCGAGGAGGTACGCGAAGCAGACCTGTTGCTGCACGTCGTCGACGGTTCGGCGATCGACCCGGAGGCGCAGATCGAGGCTGTGCGCGCCGTGCTGGACGAGATAGGAGCATCTGACGTGCCGGAGCTCCTCGTCGTCAACAAGGCAGATCTCGGACAGTCGGCACGCCGGCTCGCCGAGCACCACCATGGGGCGGTGGTGGCCTCGGCCTTGACGGGCCAGGGCTTCGAGGAACTGCTACGGACGATGGGCGACCGTCTTCGCGCCTCGGACCGCGTCGTGGAGCTCATGGTGCCGTTCGACAGAGGCGACATCCTCGCTGCGGTACATCGCGAGGGGGAGGTGGTGGGCGAGACCCACGGGGAGGGGGCGACAGTGGTCCACGTCGTCCTCGACGAGGCCGGCCGGGCCCGCTTCGGCGAATTCGCGCCGTCGTGAGGATGAACGAGCCCCCGGAGCACCCCGAGGCGCGCCCGAGGGGCGCCGAGCACGAGCGCGCCGGCACACCGGAGGCGAGCCCCGGCGGATTCGTACCGCCGCCTTACCCATACGCCCGCCTCCGGCGGCTGGCAGCTGTCGCCGCCAGCCACGAGGGCGGCGTCGTCGACCTCTCGGTGGGGACGCCGTGCGACCCACCTCCTGCCTCGGTGGTGGACGCCCTCTCGAGCTCTGGCACCGAGCGCGGGTACCCCTCCTCGGTGGGGAGCGAGGCATTCAGGGAGGCCGCTCGTAGATGGATCGGCCGCCGCTTCGGGGTGAACGTCGAGGCGGAGGACATCGGCGCGTGCGTGGGCACCAAGGAGCTGGTGGCCAGCACCGCCTGGTACCTGCGCCTGCGCCGACCCGGGCGCGACACGGTGATCGCGCCGAGCGTCGCCTATCCCACCTACGCGATGGGCGCTCGACTCGCGGGTTGCGAGGTCTTCGAGGTTCCCGAGGCGCGAGGGGGTGGTGTCGACCTCCGGTCAGTGCCCGATCAGGTCGCAGGTCGAGCAGTGCTGGTATGGCTCAACAGCCCCTCCAACCCGACGGGTTCTCTCACCGACCTGGCCGCTGCCGCGCACTGGGGACGCGCGCACGATGTGCCCGTGTTCTCCGACGAGTGTTACTGCGAGTTCACCTGGCACGCCGCGAGGTCCACCATCCTCCAGGCGGGCACCGAGGGCGTGATGGCGGTGCACTCGCTGTCGAAGAGGTCGAACATGGCCGGGACGCGGGTGGGTTTCTTCGCCGGAGACCACGAGATCGTCGGCTATCTGAGCGCCGTCCGCCAGCACGCTGGGCTGATGGTGGCGGGCCCGGTTCAGGCTGCCGCCGTGGTCGCCCTCGAGGACGACGAGCACGTCGACGTGCAGCGCGAGCGCTACCTGCGCCGCCTCGAGAAGCTGGCAGCGATCCTGCGAGGCTGTGGGCTCGATGTCGCGATGCCCGCCGGTGGCTTCTACCTCTGGGTACCCGTACCGAGCTGGGCGGCGCGACACGTGTCCGCAGGCCGCGAGTCGGGCGCGTGGGTGCTCACAGAGGCCCTGGCGCGAGCAGGAGGCGCTCTGGTGAGCCCGGGCGACTTCTACGGGACGTCTTCGGGAGGATGGGTGAGGGTCGCGGCGGTGCAGCCCGACGTCCGCATAGATCTGGTGGCCGAGCGCCTCGCCGGCTCCGACCAGAGCACGCTCGCCGCAGCCGTACAAGGGGACGCAGGCGTCGAGTCTCCTGGCGACTCGGACCCGAACGTCGGCCTGCAGGGCGGTATGTCCGAGCCCGCCTCCGGTCCGCGCGTGGCCTTGTAGCCTCGGGCGGTGTCCGACCTCGAGTCGCAGATAGAGGAGCTCTGGGCACGCTCGGGCGAGCTCGAGGCCGGCGACGCCGAGGCCCTGGGCCCGGTGACCGAGGCGGTGGGGCTGCTCGACTCCGGAGAGGCGCGTGTCGCAGAGGCGGACGCGGCCGGCGGCGTCGTGGTCCACGGCTGGCTCAAGAGGGCAATCCTGTTGCTGTTCCGACTTCGCTCCGTGGCGACCACCGAGCTCGGTCCCTTCGAGTACTCGGACAAGCTCCCGCTCAAGTCTGGTTACGAGGCAGCCGGGGTGAGGGTGGTGCCGGGCGCCTCGGCGCGGTGGGGAGCCTTCTTGGACCGCGGAGTGGTGCTGATGCCCAGCTACGTCAACATCGGGGCACGCGTGGGTGCGGACACGATGGTCGACACTTGGGCGACGGTCGGCTCCTGCGCGCAGATCGGGTCGCGAGTGCACCTCTCGGGGGGGGTGGGGATCGGCGGGGTGCTCGAACCTCCGAACGCGGCGCCCGTGATGGTCTCTGACGAGGCCTTCGTCGGGAGCCGCTGCATGATCACAGAGGGAGCGCGCGTGGGGGAGGGTGCGGTCGTGGGTTCCGGTGTCATCCTCAACCCGTCCATCCCCGTCATCGACTCGGGTACCGGGGAGGAGATCTCGAGGGGGGAGATCCCGTCCTGGTGCGTGGCGGTGGGCGCGTCCAGGAGGCGGGAGTACAGCGGGGGTGAGTTCTTTCTTCCCTGCGTGCTCGTGATCGACAGGCTCGAGCCCGGCGTGCGGCACGACAAGGTCCGGCTCGAGTCGGTGCTACGCGAGCACGGAGCCGCGGGCTGATGCGCGATTTCGCCCAGGTGTACGGGGCCGGCTCCGCGCCGTGGGGGCGAGCGCGGCGGTGAGCGAACCGCGCCGCGCGTTCCATGACGACCCTCTCCTGACGCGGGCCTATGACCTTGTCGCCATCTCGTCGGTGAGCCGCGCGGAGGCGACGATCGCATCGCACGTCGAGGGCCAACTGAGGAGCCTGCCGCAGCTGTCGGTCGACCGGGTAGGGGACAACGTGGTCGCTCGCTCGCAATTCGGCAGGAAGCGGCGCGTCCTGCTAGCCGGCCACCTCGACACGGTCGCACCGTTCGATTCGAAGGGCCCCCACCTCGAGGGTGACTCGCTGCGTGGATTGGGCGCGGTCGACATGAAGGGCGGCCTGTCGGTGATGCTGCAGCTGGCGACCGAGGTCGAGCGAATGTCGGTAGACCTCACCTTCGTGTTCTATGCGTGCGAGGAGATCGAGCGCGGCGCGAGCGGGCTCGGTACCTTGATCCGCGAGCGCCCCGATCTCCTGGAGGCCGACGTCGCCGTCCTCGCCGAGCCGACAGGGTGCGTGGTCGAGGCCGGCTGCCAGGGCACGATGCGCGCTGTGGCGACCGTGGTCGGCCGGCGCGCGCACACCGCCAGGCCCTACAAGGGGATCAACGCCGTGCACAGGTTGGGCACGCTTCTGCGCGCCTTGGCGGACTACCAACCCAGAGAGCTCATCCTCGACGGATGCGTCTACGCGGAGCAGCTCCAGGCAGTCGGAGTGTCGGGTGGCGTGGCGGGCAACGTGGTGCCCGACGAGGCCGAGCTGACTGTGAACTTCCGCTTTGCTCCCGATCGGGACGTGGCCCAGGCCGAGGAAGAGCTGCGCGGCATGCTCGCCGGCGCGCTCGACGAGGGTCTCGGGGATCGACTCGAGGTCGTCGACGCGGCGCCGGGCGCCCCACCTGTGCTGGACGATCCGGTGCTAGCGCTGCTGCTCCGTGAGAGCGGGCAATCCCCCCGGGCGAAGGTGGGGTGGACCGACGTAGCGACCTTCTTCTCGCTCGGGGTGCCCGCGACCAACTTCGGTCCCGGCGACCCCTTGTTGGCGCATACCGCCGACGAGCACGTCTCCGCCGGTGAGCTCGAGACAGCGTGCGACGTGCTCAGGCGCCTGCTGAGCGAGCCTGAGCTCGCCTCCGGTACGGCCGCCCGCAAGGAGCCCGGCGGGGGGATCAGAGGCGACGAAGGACGGTGACGACCTTCCCGTAGACGTTGACGTCGGCGGGGTCGAGCTCCATCGGCGAGAGAGCCGGGTTGGCCGGGGTCAGCACGATCTTGCCTCGACGACGGGAGAACGTCTTCACCGTTGCCTCGTCGTCGGGGATCCCCGCCACCACGACGTCGCCGTTGTCCGCGTCGGGCTGCTGACGCACGACCACGAAGTCGCCGTCGAGGATGCCCGCTTCGATCATCGAGTCACCGCGGACTCTCAGCATGAAGAGCGAGCCGGTGCCGGTGAAGTCCTCGGGCAGGGGCAACAGCTCCTCGACGTTCTCGCTCGCTAGCACCCCGGTGCCGGCCGCGACGTCTCCCACGAGAGGTACGTGGCGCACAGGCCGGGCCGGCATCGCCGCCTTCGAAGAGGGGTCGTAGCGAACCTCGATAGCGCGCGGCTTGGTCGGGTCGCGCTTCAGGTATCCCTCGCGCTGGAGCAGGGCCAGGTGGGCATGCACGGTGGACGAGGACGCCAGGCCGACCGCCTCGCCTATCTCGCGCACCGATGGCGGGTAGCCATGCTCGCGCAGGCTCTCTCCTATGTACTCCAGGATCTCCTGGCGTTTGCCGGTGAGCGCCTCGGCCATGTCGGTGTCTTCCTTCGCTCGTGGCCCTGCTGGTCCTGGGTCCGGCGGAGGTGCCTCGAACACCAGTTCGTCCATCGTACCGGAAACGAGCTCGCGAGGCAAACACCTGTTCGACCGAAGCACCTTGACACGAACAGGTGTTCGTGGTGTGATGGCTGTGTGACGAACACCTGTTCGTGCGATACCGAGGAGCGTATTGGTCAGGCGATCCCGCCCGCCCGAGGGGCCTTTGCCCTGCTCGAGCGCCGCACCGCGGCCCGCCCGGGCCGGAGGGGGCCACGCCGCGCCCAGCCGGTTCGCGGTGGCGCCAGAGGTGCGGGTGTCGCCCGTCCGGTCCTGAGTGCGGAGGTCGCCTCCCGGGCCCGGCCCCTGGGCCTCCCGCCAGCTCGAACCCCGGCGGGGGAAGCCCTGAACTCGCCGGCCCTTCGTCCCCACCCTGCATACCAACGGCGCGCCGCTTGCGCCGGCGGGCGCGCGATCGCACGGCCGGCCGCTTCACGACGGCTGGCCCGTCTGCTCGTCGGGGTCGTGGCGGCAGGGATCGTCGTCGCCCTCGCCCTGCCCTGGGGCGGAGCCGGGGGGCGTCCCCTCGCCACCCCCGGCTCCGCCCGGGCCGGGGCAGCCCTCGCCCCCCATACGCTCTACGTAGTCCAGCGCGGCGACACGCTCTGGACGATCGCCGAGCGACTCTACCCGGATGGAGATCCTCGTCCCGTGGCGGCCCAGCTCGCCGCCGAGGCAGGCGGCGACGGCATCTTTCCCGGGGAACGTCTGATACTTCCCTGACGCGTCGGTGGGCGGTCGTGCAGGGCTACCGTTGCCGGCGTGCAGTGCCCCTGGTGTCGAGCCCTCGACGACAAAGTCGTGGACTCGCGCCTGGCCGAGGACGGCGCTGCGATCCGCAGGCGACGTGAGTGCTTGTCGTGCGGCCGTCGGTTCACCACTTACGAACGGCTCGAAGAGGCCCCCCTCTGGGTGGCGAAGCGATCCGGACAGCGCGAGCCCTTCGACAGGTCGAAGCTGGTGGCCGGGATGAGAGCCGCCACAAAGAACCGTCCTGTGAGCGAGGGGGTCCTCGAGGACCTCGCCCAGCAGGTCGAGGAGACCCTGCGCAGCGAGGGCGCCGAGGTGACGAGCCAGCAGATCGGAGTGGCGGTGCTCGAGCATCTGCGAAGGGTCGACGACGTCGCGTACCTGCGCTTCGCGTCGGTGTACAAGGGCTTCGAGGACGCCGGGGACTTCCAGCGAGAAGTCGGCCTGCTCACGAAGACCACCGAGCCGAAGCGCAAGGGGTGACGCGACGTGCCCGAGATGATGGAGGCGGTCCCCGACCGGGCGCTCGCAGTCTACGCCCATCCCGACGACCCCGACGTCTCTTGTGGTGGGACGCTCGCGCTGTGGGCGCGCGAGGGGGCCGAGGTGCACGTGGTCATCTGCACCAACGGCGACAAGGGCACGTCCGATCCCGCGGTCGACCCGGGCGAGCTGGCACGGTGCCGGGAGAACGAGACGGCCGAAGCGGGGAAGCTCCTCGGGGTCTCGGGCCAGCAGCTGCTCGGCTACGGCGACGGCGACCTGGCCGACGACCGTGCACTTCGGTGCGAGCTCGTGGCGATCGTGAGGCGGGTTCGCCCTACCACGGTCCTGTGTCCCGACCCGACCGCAGTCTTCTTCGGTGAGGACTACTTCAATCATCGTGATCACCGCACGATCGGCTTCGCCGTCCTCGACGCGCTTTCGCCCGCCGCGGCCCTTCCGCACTACTTCCCCGAGGCCGGGCCGGCACATCAGGTCGAGACCGCGCTCATGTCCGGCACGCTCGAGCCCACCATCTGGGTGGACGTGACCACCACGATCGAGCTGAAGGTGGGAGCCGTTTCGTGCCACCAGAGCCAGTTCACCGACGGGGGCGAGTGGGCTGGTCAGGCGGTGCGACGCCGAGCGGAGGAAGACGGTCGCCGCTGCGGAGTGTCGTTCGCCGAGGGCTTCCGGCGCCTGCGCCTCGGTGCCTGACCCTCCACCGGCGCCAGGAGGGGCGGTTGGGCCGGGTGGTCTGGACGCGTGCACCGTCCTCCACGTGGACATGGACGCCTTCTTCGCTTCGGTCGAGGTCCTCGACGATCCGAGCCTCGCCGGCAAGCCGCTCGTCGTCGGGGGCACCGGCGCCCGCGGAGTAGTCGCGTCGTGCACCTACGAGGCACGTGCATACGGGATCCGTTCGGCGATGTCGGCCTACGAGGCGCGGCGCCGGTGCCCGCATGCCGTGTTTCTCCCGGGTCGCTACGAGCGCTACTCGCAGACGAGCGACCGGCTGCACTCGGTGTTCGAGCGGTTCACCCCTCTCGTCGAGCCGATCTCGCTCGACGAGGCGTTTCTCGACGTGGCGGGGGCCCGACGCTCGGTCGGATCGCCGCCGGCGATCGCTCAGCTCGTGCGCTCGGCGGTGAGGGCGGAGCTGGGTCTCGAATGCAGTGTCGGAGTGGCCCGCACGAAGCTCCTGGCGAAGCTGGCCTCGAGGGCCGCCAAGCCCGTGCCGTCCCTGTCGGGCACGATGCCCGGTGCTGGGGTGGTGGTCGTGCCTCCCGACGGCGAGCTGTCTTTCTTACATCCCCTTCCCATCCGGGCCCTGTGGGGTGTGGGGCCTGCCACCGCCAGGCGCCTCTCCTCGATCGGGGTCGAGACTGTCGGCGATCTCGCGGCGGTCCCCGGCAGCGTCCTTCGCAGGCTGCTCGGCTCCGCCAACGGCGGGCACTTGGCGGCGTTGTCGAGAGGCGAGGACGCTCGTCCCGTGGTACCTGCGCGTGAAGCCAAGTCGGTGGGCCACGAGGAGACGTTCGCCACCGACCTCCTCGAGCGCCAAGTGCTGCATCGCCACGTCGTACGCATGTCGGACGCGGTCGCCGACCGCCTGCGCGAGTCCTCGTTGCGCGGCAGGACGGTCACCTTGAAGGTCCGCTACCCCGACCGGACGACGATCTCGCGCTCGCAGACCCTCGCCAGCGGCACGTGCTCGGCGCGCGCCATCGCGGCGATGGCCCAGGCGCTGCTCGACGCCGTCGACGTAGGGCCCGGGCTCCGCCTGCTGGGAGTGTCGGTATCCGGTTTGGTACGAGTCGGCGAGCAGGGTCGCCAGCTGTCGTTCGATAGCGCTCAGGACCTCGGCGAGGGGGATGGGGCCGACCGCTCCTCGCTCGAAACCTCTCGCGCATCCTCGGACCCCCTTGGGCCTGCCCGCACGCCACCCGATGCTGCTTGGGAGGAGGTGGAGGCCGCCTTGGCGCAGATCCGCGGCCGTTACGGGCGAACGGCGGTCGCGTCGGCGGCTCTCGCGGGACCCGAGGGGATATCGGTCAAGCGTCGCGGGGAAGCGCAGTGGGGCCCGAGCGACCGGCGCGGCGGCCGGAGCCCGAGCGCGAGATGACCTTCACGCTGCATCAGCGGCGTGGCGGTGGGGGCGGACCCAATCGGAGGCTCTGAGCAGGGCGTTCCTCCCGGAGCTCCTACTTCGCCGAGCGGTGGAAGAAGTGTGGTGCCGTTGTCTTGCAAAGAATGCTGCGCGAAGATTGCGCTCGGTTCGCCAGATCAACAGGGCAGATCGAGTCCGGAAGGGAGCCGACGTTGCCGCTGTCGGAGCACGAGCAGCGGGTACTCAACGAGTTGGAGCAGGCCCTCGTTGAGCAGGACCCGGACTTCGCTCACCGGGTTCGCTCCGAGAACGTCTACAGGTACGCGGGCCGGTACCTCAAGTGGTCGGTCCTGGGGTTCGTCATCGGGCTCGCCGTGATGCTCGCCTTCTTCACGACCTCGGTCGCGGTTGGGTTCGTGGGAGTGCTCATAATGTTCGGCTCGCTCGTCATGTTCTGGACCAACCTCCGGCGCATGGGCAAGGCGGGTTGGGAGGACATCGGGAGGTCCCTTCGCACCGACGGGATCGGGAACGCCGTCAACGACACGAAGAGCTGGCTGCGCGACCGGTTCCGACGCAATCGGTAGTCCGCACCGACCGCCGGGTCCTGTGTGGAGCTCTGCCTGGCCGTCGACATAGGCGGCACCAAGATGGCCGCTGGGCTCGTCTCCTCGGACGGGCGGGCGATCCTCCAAGATCGAGTGCCTACCCCACGCAGCGAGGACCCCGAGGAGCTCTTCCGTGCACTGGCGAGCGTGGTAGCGGGGGTCCTCGGTCGCGCGCAGGGCGCGGTGCCCCGAGGTGGCGGCAGTGTCGTGGTGTGCGGGGTCGGCTGCGGCGGTCCAATGGACCGCGACGAGGGAACGGTCTCGCCTCTCAACATTCCCGCGTGGCGGGGCTTCCCACTCGACGCGCGGGTGCGCGAGCTCACCGGGCTCGCGGTGAGCGTCGACAACGACGCAAAGGCACTCGCGCTCGCAGAGGGCTGGGTGGGAGCCGCACGTGGCAAGGACGACTTCATCGGGATGGTCGTCTCCACGGGAGTCGGAGGAGGGCTCGTGCTAGGGGGACGGCTCCTGGAGGGCGCGACCGGGAACGCCGGCCACGTCGGTCACGTGATCGTCGAACCGGAGGGTCGTGCATGCAGGTGCGGAGGACGCGGCTGTCTGGAAGCCGAGGCTTCGGGAATCGCGATCGCAGCAATCACGGGGAGGCCTCCTGCACGAGCTCCCGCGCACGTCGTGTCGCGAAGCGGCACGATGGTGGGACGGGCGGTCGCGTCTGTGTCGAATTTGCTCGACCTGGACCTCGCAGTGGTGGCGGGATCGGTCGCGCTCGGCTTCGGTGCGCCGTTCTTCGAGGCGGCTAACGAGGAGCTCCGACGCCGTGCGCGCCTGTCGTTCTCGAAGCGGTGCCGGATCGTGCCGGCGGACCTGGGAGCCCTCGCTCCCCTGGTCGGAGCAGGAGCGGTGGGCTGGCGTGCCCTGGGGCGTCATCTCGTGGGTTCCGCCGCGTGACGCTGCCGCGTGCGCGTCTCGGTGGCGGAACGTCCAGCCCAGCCGGCGCGGCCTGGCTCGTGGTCCGGGCGATCGCTTTGCGCCCTTGGCTGTGGCCGGTGTCCGTGGCCGAAGTGCTTCGTCTCGCCGAGGGAGGATGGTGGCGACGGTGGCCGCCGCTCCCGATGCCCGCAGCGGAGCTGTGGCGGTTCCGGCTCGAGACCGCCTACGGGGGTGAGGGTGACGTCCCCCCCGACGCGAGGGACGTTCGATCCTTCCTCGCCTGGTGCCGCGCGGCCTCGGAATGGCGTTGAGGGCTGGTAGGCGACCGACGTACTCGGGTCTGCCTATTCGCCGGGCCTTCTAGACCGCTCTTTGGCAGGGTGGCCGCCGCGCGTCTTGGTAGCCTCGTGCCTGATGTTCGCGGAGGATGGCGCCGGTGCCCGGGGAACGAGCCGAGCGCTGGTCCTGAACGCCACCTTCGAGCCTCTGGGCATCGTCTCCACGCGAAGAGCACTGCTTCTCGTGCTGGCCACCAAGGCGGAGCTCGTCCACGCCACGGACCGCCTCTTCCGCTCCGAGCGGACAGCGCTTCCCGAGCCGTCGATAGTGCGCCTCGCGCGTTACGTCCGCGTCCCTCACGACCGCAACTTGGCGGTCAACCGGCGCACCGTGTTCGCACGCGACGACCACAGGTGCCAGTACTGCGGGTCGACGGCGGAGAGCATCGACCACGTGGTGCCGCGCAGCCGCGGGGGCCTGCACGTGTGGGACAACGTCGTCGCCGCCTGCAGGAGGTGCAACACCCGTAAGGAGGACCGGCTCCCGCACGAGGTCGGTCTCGTGCTACGCAGCCCTCCGGTCGCCCCGAGGCAGCGGGTATGGCTGATGGCCACCAACGGCGCGGCGCCCGACGAATGGGTGCCATACCTCGGTGAGGAATCGCTCACTGCATGAGCAGGAAGAGCACAGGAGGCCCGGCTCGTCCGGGTGCGCCGATCGCTCGGGGGTCTCTGGGCGCCCCGCAGCACCGGGGCTGACCGGCGCGAGGTGGGACCCGGCAGAGGATGGACCGTCGAGCATCGCAGTGGCACAGCCGGCTCGTTGTGCGCCACGTGGCCTCCACCAGAGCAAGCCGGCAGGCGTGTCGTGGCCACATGCGTCGTCACCGAGATGGCGTTGGTGCTCGGGAGCACCCAACGCGAGGAAGTGGTGGCGATGGGGCCGCGGGCGAAAGGCGAGGTGGCGTTGGCGAGGCGGCCGGCCGGGGGAGGGGCCGTGCTCGTGGATCGCGGTGCGCAGTTGTGGATCGACTTCTGGTTGCCTCGCGACGACGGCCTTTGGGAGGACGACGTAGTCGGGGCCGCGGTTTGGGCCGGCGAGGCATGGGCCGCAGCCCTCGAGTCTCTCGGGGTGATCGACCTCGAGGTGCACCGTGGTCGCTGCGTCGCCACGTCGTGGTCTTCTCTGGTCTGCTTCGCGGGCCTCGGTCCGGGGGAGGTGAGCGTCGCAGGAGCCAAGGTCGTCGGTCTGGCGCAACGACGGACCCGCGATGGAGCGAGGTTCATGAGCGTCGCCAACATGTCGTGGGACCCGGCTCGGATCCTGGGGTTCCTGGATCTGGAGGACGACCGAGGGGAAGATGCGGCAGTCCAACTGGCCCACTGCGCGCGCGGGATCGACGAGCTGATACCTCGTGGGTCCGGCGTCGACCCCGCCGGCGGCGGGGCCCTTCTCGCTCTACTCGAGAGCGCGCTGCACCGGGCACTGCCCTGAGCGCGTCCCCGGCCCGCCCGCGAACGACGGCGGCTGTCTCAGCCGCCGATCGCGAACGAGCCGATCAGCACGGCCAGCACGGCCAGGGTGATGAGCACGAAGCGCCGGTCGCGGTCGAGGGCGAAGCCCACCGTGCTCACCGCCACCCGCAGGACCGGCGTGGCGATCAACAGCAGAAGCCCCAGCATGACCAGAGCAGGTCCGCGGCCGTGTGCGGCCCCGCTCAAGACCGATGCCACCGTGTGCGGAGCCGCCAGTCCGCTCGGGCGAAGGACGCCGCGCCGGAGCTGAGCAACGGCCCGGCGCGTCGATGACCGCGAGGCGGAGGACACGAGAGTGAGAGCGACGCCTGCGCAGACCACGAGCGAGCTGATCGACACCCCGGCCCGTAGCACTCCGCAGACCCCTCGTTCGAGACGTGGAGAGGTCGTCACGTTGCTGCTGGCATCCGACGGGTCGTCGGGATTCCTCACGTGACCCCCTTCACCAACATGTCGACCGCCACCACGAGGACCACGAACGCGAACAAGGCGCGCAGTCGCCTGGGGTCGATCCCGGACAGCAATCGGGCGCCACCGAGGGCTCCGACGAGGACGCCGACGGCGACCGGCGCGGAGACGAGGGGGTAGACGTCACCGCGCTCGAAGTAGACGCCGGCGGACGCGGCAGCCGTGACGCCGATCATGAAGTTGCTCGTCGCGGTGGAGACCTTGATGGGAAGACCCATCGCGAGGTCCATTGCCGGCACCTTCAGGGTCCCCGACCCAACGCCGAGCAAGCCGCTCACGGTACCGGCGACGTACATCAACACGAGGGCGAGCTTCGTTCGTGCGACCCGGTAGGTGACCACGCGCCCGCGAGCCGCATCGGGGTACGAGCCGTGCAGTCCTAGCCGATCCGCGAGTGGGTCGGGGGGTTGAGCCGGCCTGTGCTCGATGCTCTTGCGGCGTGCCACGGCGACGGCCGACTGGCCGAGCGCGACCGCGAAGATCACGTAGAGCACCCTCGGTACGAGCACCGATCCCAGGAACGCACCGGTAACGGCTCCTGTGCTCGTCGCCATCTCCAGGAACATCCCGACGCGCATGTTCGCCATGTGGTCTCTCACGTAGGCGACCGCCGCACCGCTCGAGGTGGCGATGACAGCGACTATCGACGTCCCGATCGCGAGCCGGATGTTCATGCCGAAGAACAACGTGAGGACGGGCACGACGATGAAGCCACCGCCCAGCCCCAGCAGCGCGCCCAGCCCGCCTGCGACGACGCCGACCGCGAAGAGCACCGCTGTGAGCTCTGCGGGGCTCACCGCTTCGAGGCGCTCCGGCTCACGGCTCGACACTACGAGTCGCACGGGCGCGCGACGGGCCCGCGTGCCGGCAGCCGGCCGTGCTCCGGCGCGGTGGCCGGCGAACCCCGTGGGCCACGGTGGCTGCGCTGTGTTGACTAGTGGGGGCTGGGGGCATAAAGTGGAGCAAAGTGGAGTAAAGGGGAGAGCCCCTACGGAGCGGGGGGAGAGTCGTGGGAGCTCGCATCGGTGGCACATTTCTTCGGGAGGTACGAGCACTCGATCGACGGCAAGGGAAGGGTGATCCTGCCGGCGAAGTTCCGCGTCCCGTTCGAGCACGGCGGGTACCTCACCCAGCACCACGACGGATGTCTGGCGCTGTGGACCCCGGAGCAGTTCGATTCGCAGCTGCTCGCGATGCAAGAGCGCGCGGGCGCCGGCCGGAGCCAGCGCAACCAGGCGCGCTATTGGGCTTCGACCTCCCACGAGTCCGAGATCGATCGCCAGGGTCGCATGATCATCCCGGCCCGCCTGCGCGCCTACGCGGAGCTCGAGGGCGACGTCCTCGTGCTCGGGGCCATCGACCGGGTGGAGCTGTGGAACCCCGCGAGGTGGGAGGGCAAGGTGGGACCCGAAGAGCAGCGTCTCACCGAGGGGGCCGACGACTGACCCTCGTGCTCGAGACCTTCACCGGGGGTCAGGCCGCCCGGTGCATGCGCAGCCCCTCGACTGGTTCGGTGGAAGACTCCTCCTCCGCCCGCTTCCAACCGAGTCGCAGGAGAACCTCTCCCGACGGCATCCCGCCGGTCGAGGGGCTGCGGATGCCACTGAGCGATGTGCACCTGCCGGTCATGGTCGACGAGGTCGTCGCCCTCTTCGCCCCGGTGCCCGCCGGCTACGTGGTGGACGCAACCGCTGGTTGGGGGGGACACGCGGCGGCCATCCTCGCCGCGCACCCGCAACTGCGGCTCGTGTGCCTCGATCGCGACCCCGAGGCCGTCCACGCAGCGTCCGAGCGCCTCTCGGCATTCGGGGACCGGGCGACCGTCCGCCATGCCGCGTTCGACCATCTCCTCGACGAGGCCGAGGCCGCCGGAGCCGAGCCCGGGAGCCTCGCGGGAGTGCTGTTCGATCTCGGCGTGAGCTCGTCCCAGCTCGATACCCCTCGCCGGGGTTTCTCCTACCGGCACGACGGCCCCATCGACATGCGGATGGACCCGACGACGGGACGCACTGCGGCCGAGGTCGTCAACGAGTGGCCGGCTGAGGCCCTGGCTCGGCTGTTCGCGGAGAACGGCGAGGGCCGTTTCGCCCGGCGGATCGCACGTGCGGTCGTGAGCTCCCGGCCTCTTTCGTCCACCACGCAGTTGGCGGAGGTGGTCCGAACGGCGATCCCCGCCGCCGCCCGACGCCACGGGGGGCATCCCGCCCGACGGGTCTTCCAAGCGCTGCGCACCGCGGTGAACGACGAGCTCGGCATGCTGAGCAGGGCATTGCCCGACGCGCTCGACGCGCTCGCACCGGGCGGCCGTTGCGTGGCGCTCGCCTACCACTCCGGCGAGGACAGGTTGGTCAAGTCTGCCTTCGCCCTGGCTGTCTCCGGGGGTTGCACGTGCCCTCCGGGACTGCCGTGCACCTGCGGTGCCAGCCCTCAGGGTCGGCTGGTATTTCGCGGTGCCCGCCGGCCAACGCCGGCGGAAGTCGCACGCAACCGACGGGCCGAGAGCGCGCGCATGCGGGCCTTCGAGCGCGCACGCACGGATCTTGCCGAACGCGACCTCGGCGCGTTCCGTCGCCCGTCAGGAGGACTGTGATGGCTCAGGCGAGATCCGAGGCGAGGGCGCCACAGCGGGCACACCCACTTCCGCCGCGCGAGCGACGACCTTCGCTCCAGCTGCTCGAGCGCCGAGGGCGTCGTGGCCGGCCGCGGCGGCTGGCAGCGGTGTCGGCGGCGGCGGTCGCCGTCGGGAGCCTGCTTGCGGTCACCGGGGCTCACGCCTACCTGACCCAGGGCCAGGCGCGGCTCTCCCGGCTCCAGGACCAGCTCAGCTCCCAGCTCACCAAGAATCGGGACCTCGAGCTGCGGGTCGCACAGCTCGAGCAGCCGTCGAACGTGATGTCGGAGGCCCAGAAGCAAGGCCTCGTCACCCCGAGCAGCGTCACCGATCTTCCTCAGGCGAACCCCGCCCCACCGGCCGGCTCCGCGAGCACCAGCACGCAGGGTTCGCAGACCACCGGCTCCTCCGGCTCCACGGGCTCCGCCGCACGATCCGCAGGCGGAGGTCGGTGAGCGCCGGCTCCCGGGGCATCGGTCTCCAAGTCCGGCCCGCGGTCGCGGGGCGGCGCACCCGGACACGCCGCCCCCCGTCGGGCGCGCGGCCCGTGCCTCGAGCCGGCTCGACACCCACCCGGACACGCCGCCCCCCGTCGGGCGCGCGGCCCGTGCCTCGGGCCGGCTCGGCTGGCTCGGCCCGTGCGGCGAGCAGGCTTGGCTATACCTCATCCGCGCCCGTGCGGCTCCCGTCGCACCGTCGCGGCTACGAGCGGCGCGCGGCACCTTCCACAGCCCCGACGCGAACCGCGCGGACAGGGCGTCTCGTCGGCATCGCGCGCAGACGCACAGGGATCATGAGGCTCGTCATCGTCCTGGTGTTCGTCGCGCTCGGCCTGAGGCTGGTGGCCGTGCAGGTGTTCTCCAGCTCGCACTATTCGAAGATCGGGGCTTCGGAGGTCTCGACGACCGTGCAGATACCTGCGCAACGGGGCGGCATCTACGACCGCAACGGAGCCGTGCTCGCCATGTCGGTCCCGCGTTCGGATGTCGTGGCAGATCCCTTCCTCATCCACGGCGCAGCCTCCGAGGCGAGTGCCCTCGCCTCGGTGCTCGGCGTGCCCGCGCAACAGCTGCAGTCCGACCTCTCGGAGCACTCAGGCTTCGTCTACCTCGCCCGCCAGGTCTCTCAGAGCGTCACGTCGAAGGTGCAGGCGCTCGGCCTCGCAGGCATCACCATGCTTCCTGACACGCAGCGAGTCGACCCTGCCGGCCAGCTGGCTGTGCCTCTGATCGGCACGGTGGGGGCGGCCGGTTCGGGGCAGGCCGGTCTGGAGTACGAGTTCAACAGCCTCCTGACCGGACGCAGCGGCACCACGATCATGCAGGAGGCGCCCGGTGGGATCCTCCTTCCGGGCGGTCAGGATCAGGTGTCGGCAGCGAAGCCGGGCACCGGGATCGAGCTGACGATCGACCAGCCCCTTCAGTACAAGACCGACAGCGCGCTGGCCGCCGAGGTGGCCGCATCGCACGCCAAGAGCGGGGTGGCGATCGTGATGGACACCCACACTGGGGACATCCTCGCCATGGCCAACGTCGTGGCAAATCCCGCGACAGGTGCTGTCGTGGAAGCCAGCCAGAACCTGGCCCTGACTCAGGTCTATGAACCCGGTTCGGTCTTCAAGATCGTCACTTTCTCGGCGGCACTCACCGACGGGATCGTCTCTCCGAGCACTGTCCTGACGGTGCCGAACTCGCTCACCATCGACGGGTGGGTGTTCCACGACGCCGAGAGCCATCCGACCGAGCAGCTCTCGGCCACCCAGATCCTCGCCCAGTCCTCGAACATCGGGACCATCGAGATCGCCCAAGGGTTGGGCGAGCAACGGCTGGCCAGCCAGATCTCGGCGCTCGGCTTCGGGCAGCCGACCGGACTCGGCTTCCCGGGCGAGTCCCAGGGACTGGTCAACACCGACGTGTCGCGATGGGAACCCTCCGACCTCGGCTCGACTCCGATCGGCCAGGACGACGCGGTGACGGCGCAGCAGGTCCTCGACATGATCAACACCGTGGCCACCGGCGGAGTGTTCGTGCCCCCCCGCCTGGTGCGAGCCACGCTCTCGACCGACGGTTCGGTCGTCCCGGTCCGATCTGCCGCCACCCACCGCGTCCTCTCCACGGGAGTATCGGCGGAGCTGACGACGATGATGGAGCAAGTGGTCCAGGACGGCACGGCGGTCAGCGCGGGCGTGCCCGGGTACACCGTCGCCGGCAAGACCGGCACAGCCCAGGTGCCCGACCCGGTCCACGGGGGCTATGTCCCGGGTGCGTACATGGCGACCTTCGCGGGCTTCGCACCGGCCCAGGACCCCGCCCTGAGTGCCATCGTCGTGTTGGAGCAGCCGACGCCCATCTTCGGCGGCACCGTCGCCGCCCCGGTGTTCTCCCAGGTCATGCGGTACGCGCTGCAGCGCTACGGAGTGCCTACGTCGCCTCAGGAGGGATCGACGGGAGCCAGCTCCTACCCCGTGCCCGCCCCCGGCGCCTAGCGGTGTCTCTGCAGGCCCGAGAGCCCCGAAGCCGGGAGGGGCAAATGCGGACTAAGGGGGCCTCGGCGCTTGCAGGTACCATCGGCGCAGCGGCCGGGAACGCCACGGAAGGGCCGTGAACCCCCCGGCGGGCCCCCGACTGTGCGAATGGACCGGTTGCTCAGCGATGTCGAGGTCGTGTCCGAACGCGGCCGCCTGAATGCAGCCGAGGTGACCTCGGTCGAACACGACAGCAGGCTGGTGGGACGAGGGGCGCTGTTCTGCTGCGTCAGCGGGGCCGTCACCGACGGGCACCTCTTTGCGGGCGAAGCGGTGGCACGAGGAGCCGTAGGCCTGCTCGTGGAGAGGCCCCAGGATCTCGATGTCGCTCAGGCGGTCGTGCCCGAGGGGGCCGTGCGGCGGTCGATGGCAAAGGCCGCGGCGACGTTCTACGGCCATCCGGCCCGGTCGCTGCTCACCGTGGGCGTCACCGGTACGAACGGCAAGACGACCGTCACTCACCTGCTCGCATCGATCTTCGAGGCGCACGGAGCGCCCACGACGGTCATCGGGACCCTCGGTGGTGCGCGCACGACACCGGAGGCGCCGCTGCTCCAACGGCTGCTCGCCCAAGCGCGTGACTCGGGCCGCCGCTGTGCTTGCGTCGAGGTCTCCTCTCATGCCCTCACCCAGGACCGCGTGGAGGGCATGAGGTTCGACGCCGCAGTGTTCACCAACCTCGGGCACGACCATCTCGACCACCACGGCACGATGCAGAGGTACTTCGAGGCGAAGGCGTCGCTGTTCGTCCCCGAACGCGCCGCGATCGGGATCGTCCGAGGCGACGATCCGTGGGGCAGGCGTCTGGTCGCGGACAGTCCGATCGAGATCGTGGCGTACTCGCTCTCGGACGCGCAGGACGTCTCGATGGACGCGAGTAGGACGGTGTTCACCTGGCGTGGGAGACGGGTCGTCCTCGGTCTGGCGGGTCTGTTCCAGGTGCCGAACGCCCTCGCTGCGGCGACCGCCGCGGCCGCCCTGGGCGTTCCCGAGCAGACAGTGGTCGAAGGGCTCGCCGGGGCCCAGCCGGTGCCCGGACGCTTCGAGTTGGTGGACACCGGGCTCCGGTTCACGACTGTGGTCGATTACGCGCACACTCCCGAAGGACTACAGGTGGCCCTCGAGAGCGCGCGCCGGCTGGCAGGGGACCACCGGGTGCTCGTGGTCTTCGGGGCGGGAGGCGAGCGCGACCGCGAGAAGCGACCCGCCATGGGTGCCGCCGCCGTCGGTGGGGCCGACCTGGTCGTGCTGACCTCCGACAACCCGCGCGGCGAGGACCCCATGGCGATCATCCACGCCGTGCTCGGGGGCGTGGGCGAGGGAGCGCATGTGCTCGTCGAGCCAGACCGTGGGCGCGCCATAGAGGCCGTCTTCGAGCGCGCGGGAGATGGCGACGTGGTCCTGCTCGCGGGCAAGGGCCACGAGACGGACATGGAGCTGGCCGGTGCCCGAGTCGACTTCGACGACCGCGCCGCCGCCCTCGCCGCCGCCGGCCGCGTCCAGGCGAGGGCATCGGGGACCGGTGGTGCCCGGTGATCAGCTTGATGGCCTCGGGCGGCATCGCCCTCTGGGTGGCCGCCTTGGGTACCCCTGTGCTCATCCGCTGGCTCACGAGCAGGCGGATGGGCCAGCACATACGCGACGACGGGCCGTTCATGCACCTCGTCAAGGCCGGTACTCCGACGATGGGAGGAGTCGCGATGGTCATCGCGGCCGTGGCGGGTTACCTCCTCGCCCACGTCGGTACCCACGTAGCGCTGTCGAGACCCGGCGTGCTCGTCGTGCTCGTGACGCTGTGCGCAGGAGGCATCGGCTTCCTCGACGACTGGATCAAGGTGAGGCACCGCCGCAGTCTCGGGCTCACCAAGCGGGGCAAGTTCGGCGCGCAAGTGGCGATGTCGGTCGGCTTCGCCCTGGCGGCGGAGCACTGGGCGGGCGTCAACACTCACCTGTCGTTCACCCGCTGGGACTCGATCGGCATCGACCTCGGCAGTGTGGGCTGGATCGTCTGGGCGGTGTTCGTGATCGTTGGGACCGCCAACGCCGTCAACCTGACGGACGGTCTCGACGGGCTGGCCTCGGGCTCGGGGACCTTCTGCTTCGCCATCCTGGCCATAATCGGTTACTGGCAGTTCCGCCACCTCTCCATCTACCACGTCGCCTCCGCCCTCGACCTCGCGCTGGCCTCGATCGCCGCGGCTGGAGCCTGTCTCGGGTTCCTCTGGTGGAACGCCGCGCCGGCACGCATCTTCATGGGGGACACAGGGTCGCTGGCCATCGGGTCGGCCCTCGCCGTGCTGTGCCTGCAGATGAACCTCCAACTGCTCCTCCCGATCATCGGCGGACTCTTCGTCATCGTGACGCTCTCGGTTGTGGTGCAGGTGGTGAGCTACCGGGTGTTCCACCGGCGCGTCTTCTTGATGGCGCCGCTGCATCACCACTTCGAGCTCATGGGGTGGCCCGAGACGACCGTGATCGTCCGGTTCTGGATCCTCGGTGGCCTCTTCGCAGCCCTGGGACTCGGCCTCTTCTACGCCGATTTTCTCGCCGTGACGACCCATTGAGGCGACCGGTGGCTCGTAGCTCCAGCTCGCGTTCGGCCCCGCACCCGCCGTCGGAAGGGCGTGCCACGTGGCTCGGAGCCGGGAAGCTCTCGCAGGTTCCACCACCGCGGCACGCTGGTGCGGGAGGCTAAAGGGGTGCAACCCGGCGATCAACCGCGCGCGCACCGTTGCTTCGTGCACCACTCTGGTCCGGGGGTACAAAGGTGACCCCTGGCGGCGGCGCCTCGCCTCGTCTGCGACCTGCGACGCCGGCGGTGGAAGGCACCGGACGTCTCCGCCTCCTGAAAGGAGGTCGCCAGCAGCGACCCGAGCCGCCGGGAGCGCGACGAAAGGACAGGGTCTCGACACGGACCGCCATCCTCGGCCTGACCGGGGCCTTGTGCAGCATCGGTCTGGTGATGGTGCTCTCCGCTTCGGCGTACACGTCGCTGCAGTACTACGGGTCGGTCTGGACGATCTTCGAGCGGCAGGTGCTGTGGATCGCCCTCGGCGCGATCGCGCTGGCCCTCGCCGCCCGGTTCCCGTACAGGCATTGGCGCCGAGCACGACTTCTGCTCCTGTTCGGCACCATGGTGTTGCTGCTCGCCGTGCTGATCCCCGGGATCGGCGTCACCGCCGGGGGGTCGAGCCGCTGGATCGGATTCGGCCAGTTCCGCATCCAGCCGTCGGAGCTCATGAAGCTCGCGCTGTCGGTCTTCGCCGCGGATCTGCTGGCTCGCAGGTCCGACCGCGTCCACGAGGCGAGGTCGGTGGTCGCGCCGCTGCTCGTCGTGCTGGCAGTCTGCGCGGTCCTCGTTCTCAAGCAGCCGGACATGGGTACGGCTCTGGTGCTCGCCTGCATTACGTTCGTCCTGCTCTACGCGGGAGGGGTGCCCCTGCGGCCGGTCCTCAAGGCGGTGGCGGCCGTGGGCGTCGTCGGGCTCATCGTCGGCCTTGCCGAGCCCTACCGCAGGGCGCGGCTGCTGTCGTTCCTGAACCCGTTCGCACACGCAAAGGGGTCCGGCTACCAGGTGGTGCAGTCGCTCGTGGGCCTGGGCTCGGGCCACCTCTACGGGCTGGGCCTTGGGGGAGGTCGCGAGAAGTGGGGGCTGCTGCCCAATGCCCACACGGACTTCATCTTCTCGGTGATCGGTGAGGAGGGCGGGCTGGTCGGCACTTTGTTCGTGCTCGTGCTCTTCGCCGCCCTCGCGTGGTACGGAGTTCGCGCCGCGACTCGCGCACCCGACCGCTTCGGAGGATTGCTGGCCGTCGCCTGCACGTGCTGGATCACGAGCCAGGCTGTGATCAACATCGGCGCCGTCATAGGGGTGCTGCCGGTGACGGGCATTCCCCTTCCGTTCATATCCTTCGGGGGCTCCTCGTTGGTCATCACGATGGTCGCGGCGGGGATACTGGCCAACGTCGCTGCCCACGAGCGAAAGCCGACCCTCCGGTCACCGGGTGGACCGACGGCGCGCGGCTCGGCACCGGGCCCTTCCGGCCGGCCGCTAGCGCGGCGGTGAAGGCACGCCGCTACGCCCTTGTCGCCGGGGGAGGTACGGGAGGCCACGTGCTGCCGGCGCTGGCAGTGGCGCGCGCGCTGGTCGAGCGTCACGGGACCGGTTCGGTCGAGCTCGTCGGCTCGCGGCGCGGGCTCGACGCCCAGCTGGTGCGGGGCACGGGGATCCCCACCACGCTGCTGCCCGGGCGCGGCTTTCGCAGGCGAGCCGGAGCGGGGGCTCTTCTCGAGAACGTCTCGGCCCTGGCCCAGCTGGCAGCGGCCGCGGTGATGGCGCTCGTGGTCGTGCTGCGGCGCCGGCCGTCGGTGGTGGTGGCGATGGGGGGCTACGCCTCGGTGCCCGCAGCACTCGCCGGTACGGCTCTCGGCGTGCCGCTCGTGCTGGTGAACGTCGACGCAGTGCCCGGCGCCGCAAATCGCCTCGTCGGCTGGTTCGCCAGTGCGGCTGCCGTCGCGTTCGAAGGCACCCGTCTGCCGCGGGCTGTGGTCACGGGAGCTCCGGTGCGCGAGGAGGTGCTCGCGGTGTCGATGCCGGACCAACGCGCGCGTACCCAGGCTCGAAGACGGTTGGGCATCCCTGCGGGGCGGCGCGTCGTGGGGGCGGTCGGAGGCTCACTCGGCGCGAGACGCCTCAACGAGGCCGTCCTCGGCCTGGCGGAGCTCTGGGAGGATCGATCCGAATTTGCCGTCTACCACGTGGTGGGCGCCCGAGATGCCGCCTGGGCTCGTCAGCTCGTGCCGCCGGCCCGGCCCGGGGGGCTCTGGTACTCGCAGGTGGCCTACGAGGAGCGGATGCCGCTCTTCTACGAAGCAGCCGACGTCGTCGTCTGTCGCGCTGGCGCGAGCACCGTGGCCGAGCTGACCGCGGTCGGCATGGCTTCGGTGATCGTGCCCCTCCCGGGAGCACCGGGTGGGCACCAGGCCGCCAACGCGTCGATGCTCGAGCGCGCCGGCGCCGCGGTCGTCGTCGAGGACGGCTCCTGCACGCCCGAGCGCATCGCCCGCGAGCTCGAGCGCATCCTCGCCGACGAGGCTCTCCTCGGGCGTATGAGGGCCGCGGCCGGCGGGCTGGGACGGCGCGACGCGCTTGGTTGCGTGGTGGAGCTGGTCGAGGCCCACGCACGCGGCGGGCGGGACGCGACCGGCGACAACGAGGGCGCCGGGCCCAACGGGCCCGAGCCCCCGCCGCCGGGCACGCGACGAGAGGGCAACCGATGAAGAGCGAGATCCCGGTGAGCGCGAGCTCACCAGGCCCGAGGCCGTCCATGCTCTCGACGCCGAGCGTGATCCACGTGGTGGGTGTGGGAGGGGCCGGGATGAGCGCCATCGCCTCGGTGCTCGCAGCCATGGGGCACCACGTGACCGGCAGCGACCTGAAGGCGTCCTTGGCCACCCAGCGCCTCGCCGGCGCAGGGGTGGAGGTCCGTGTGGGTCACGATCCGTCACACGTGGCGGGCGCGCAGCTCGTGACGGTCTCCTCCGCCGTGGACGACTCCAATCCAGAGGTCGCAAAGGCCCGCGCTCTCGGGCTCCCGGTCCTGTCGCGGGCCCAGGTGCTGGCGGAGCTGTGCGCCTTGCGCCGATGTGTGGCGGTGTCGGGGACTCACGGGAAGACCACCACCACCTCGATGCTCGCTCTGATCCTCGTGGAAGCAGGTCTGTGTCCCAGCTTCCTGATCGGAGGGGACCTCAACGAGATAGGCACGAACGCGGTGTGGGACTCGGGGGAGTGGATGGTGGTGGAGGCGGACGAGAGCGACGGCACCTTCAACTCGCTCGACCCCGAGATAGCGGTGGTGACCAACGTCGAGCAGGACCACCTCGACCACTACGGCACCTTCGAGCGCCTGGTCGAGGCGTTCGACGCGTTCTGCAGCGACCGGCCGGGAGGCGTGGTCGCCGGGGCCGACGACCCGGTCTCGTTCGAGCTCGGCAAGCGCCACGGGGCTGACCTGGTCGGGGCGGCGCCGGCCTCCACCTACCGCATCGAGGAGCAGAGAATCGCCGGTTCGGGGGTGTCGTTCGAGCTCTCCTGTTCAGGTTCCATGCTCGGGCGCCTGGACCTCCCGGTGATCGGGGCCAATATCGCCAACAACGCGGCCGTGGCCACGGTGGCGGCTCTCAGGGTGGGGGCCCCGTTCGACGCCGCCAGAAGGGCGCTCGCGCGGTACGCGGGCGTGGCGCGCCGGTTCGAGAGACGGGGGGAGAGTCGGGGCGTGCGCTTCGTGGACGACTATGCCCACCTCCCGACCGAGGTCCGGTCGGTCATCGCCGCGGCTCGGGCGCTCGAGCCGAAGAGGCTCGTGGTGGTGTTCCAGCCACACCGCTACAGCCGGATCGAATCGATCGGCGACCAGTTCGCTGACTCCTTCAGCGGTGCGGACATCGTGGTCGTGACCGAGATCTTTCCCGCCGGGGAGAGGCCCCTGCCGGGCGTCACCGGACAGCTCGTGGCAGACGTCGTGGCCCGAGCCCATCCCGAGCTCGACCTCGAGTACGTCCCCGGGCGTCTCGAGCTGGCCGACCACATGGCGAGGACACTTCGAAGCGGCGACCTGTGCCTCACCCTCGGCGCCGGGGACCTCACCACCCTGCCCGACGAGCTACAGGCGGCGAGCGCGTGGTGAGACGCGACAGCTGCGCACTCTCGGCGGCCGGCGTCGAGGCCCTGGTCGAGGCCTTCGGGGAGCGCGCCGAGCGCGATGCGCCCCTTGGCGCACGCACCACCTACCGGGTGGGGGGGCGCGCGGCGATCTCGGTGCGGATCGACTCGCACGAGGACCTGCGGGCGTTGCACCGGGCTCTCGTGGTGGCCGGAAGGCCGGTGCCGCTCGTGGTCGTGGGGCAGGGGTCGAACCTGCTCGTCTCCGACGCCGGGTTCGCCGGTGTCGTGGTGAGCCTCGGGAATGGCTTCGACTGGGTGGAGGTCCGATCGCAGCAGGTGCGCGCGGGCGGAGCCACCCCGTACCCGGTGGTGGCCCGGCGGTCGGCGGCAGCCGGGCTCCGCGGGCTGGAGTGGGCGGTCGGGGTCCCCGGATCGGTGGGCGGAGCGCTGGCCATGAACGCCGGCGGACACGGGTCCGACACGGCCGCTGTGCTGGCGCGCTACTGCTCGTACGACCTCGAGTCGGGCGTCGAGGCGGAGCACGAGGCGGAGCGGCTCGCCTTCGGTTACCGCCATTCGGCGTTGGGCCCCGGTGAGCTGGTCCTGTGGGCGCAGTTCGATCTCGAGAGAGCTGAGCCGGCGGACACCAGCCTGTCCGTCTCCGAGGTGGTCCGTTGGCGGCGCGCCCATCAACCGGGTGGTCCCAACGCGGGCTCGGTGTTCACGAACCCTCCCGGCGACGCGGCGGGGCGCCTCGTCGAGGCAGCCGGCCTCAAGGGAAGCCGGATCGGCAGCGCCTGCGTCTCGGAGAAGCACGCAAACTTCATCCAGGCCGATGAGGGGGGCTCGGCCGACGACGTGCGGCGGCTGATCGAGCACGTGCGAGCGGAGGTGGCCGTTCGCACCGGGGTGGACCTTGCCACAGAGGTGCGCCTGGTCGGATTCGAGGACGTCCCGCCCACGCTGGTCCACGCCCGTGGCTGAGAGCTTGTCAAGGGCGGGCCGTCCACCTCGAGTCGAGGTCGAGGGTTGCAGGCCGTGAAGGTCGCCGGGGGCACCCGGCCCGCGATGGACCCGAGGATGCGTCACAGGCGCGCCGCCATCGCACGCCGCCGCGGACGTCGCCGCCTCTGGGTGATCCTGGCCGTCCTGGTCGTGCTGCTCGGGGGCTCGGGCGCTTTCCTGATGTTGCATTCCGGCCTCTTCTCGGCGCGTCACGTGACGGTCACCGGGGCCCAGCACACCTCAGCTGCGACCGTCGAAGAGGTGGCGGGTGTGGCACGTCACCCACCGCTGGTCGACGTGGACCCCGGCCTCGCGTCGAGTCGGCTCGAGCGGCTGCCGTGGATCTCGGTCGCCGTCGTGGACCGGGTCTGGCCGGACTCGGTGAGGATCCACGTGACCGAGCGCGTGCCGGTAGCCACGCTCCCCTCCTCCTCCGGGTCGGTGGCCCTGGTGGACGGCACCGGGCGGGTGCTCGCGGACGTGCCTTCCGCCCCCGGCGGGACGGTGCCGCTCAGCGTCGGAGAGCCAGCGCGCAGCCCGGGCTCGGTGCTCGGGCTGGTGGCGCGCAATGCGCTGAGCGTGATCGTGGACCTTCCGGCCCAACTGCGGGCGCAGGTGCGCGGCGTAGCAGCCGGGGGGCCGTCGGGGGTGGTGCTCGATCTCGCCGGTGGCGAGCAGGCAGTGCTCGGACCCCGAGACCAGCTGCCAGCCAAGTTCGAAGCCCTCGAGAGCCTGATCGCGGCCAACGCCCTGGCGGGCCCGGAGGTCGTGGACCTCACCGTTCCGAACGAGCCGACCGTGTCGCCACAGCCCGCCGGGGCGAGGTCGTGACCAGAGTCGGGCCCCCCCTCTGCGAGACCCGTGACCGGGGTCCCTGCACCTCAACCTGCTTGACCGCTTCACGGAGTGGCCGTATCGTGAAGAGACTCTCGACGCAGCGTGAAGTTGTGGTCGAGGGTGAGGTCAGCGCTTCGGTGCCGGCTCATCGGAGCCCGGACACCCCGGCGGGGCCCAGGTGCGGGTCCCGCACATGCCTGTGATCCGGGTGAGCGAGGAGAGTCGATGACCGGTCCATCGCAGAACAGCTACTTCGCTGTGATCAAGGTCGTGGGCGTGGGCGGCGGCGGGGTCAACGCGGTGAACCGCATGATCGAGGTCGGCCTGAAGGGCGTCGAGTTCATCGCCATGAACACCGACTCCCAGGCGCTGCTCATGAGCGACGCCGACCTCAAGCTCGACATAGGCCGCGAGCTCACCCGGGGCCTCGGCGCGGGCAGCGACCCAGAGGTGGGCCGGCAGGCTGCGGAGGAGCACCGGGGCGAGATCGAGGAGGCGCTCAAGGGCGCCGACATGGTGTTCATCACGGCAGGAAAGGGCGGAGGCACCGGGACCGGGGGCGCCCCGGTGGTGGCTGACATCGCGAAGTCGGTCGGGGCGCTCACGATCGGGGTGGTCACACGGCCCTTCTCCTTCGAGGGTCGCACGCGCTCCGTGCAGGCCGAGGCCGGCATCCAGAACCTGAAGGACAAGGTCGACGCCATCATCATCATCCCCAACGACAGGCTCCTCACGGTCTCCACCGAGAAGACGTCCATGGTGAACGCCTTCAAGATGGCCGACGAGGTCCTCCTCCAAGGGGTGAAGGGCATCACCGACCTGATCACGATCCCTGGACAGATCAACACCGACTTCGCCGACGTGCGCATGGTCCTCAACAATGCGGGCACGGCCATCATGGGGATCGGCCAGGCGTCCGGAGAGGGAAGGGCGGTCAACGCCTCCCGCGGAGCCATCACGAGCCCGCTGCTCGAGTCCTCCATCGAGGGGGCCCGCGGCATCCTCGTCAACATCGCCGGAAGCCCCGATCTCGGCCTGTTCGAGGTGAACGAGGCCATGGAGATAATCCACGGGGTAGCGCACCCCGACGCCAACATCATCTTCGGAAACGTGATCGACGACGCGATGGGCGACGACGTTCGCGTCACCGTGATCGCGGCGGGCTTCGAGCGTTGGGAGGAGCCGCGTTCGGGCGAGCCCAGGCCGGAGGAGCGCAGCCAGGTGCTCGGCGGGCGCGCCGGGCGCGAGGCCACGGTGCACGAGGACATCTTCGCGACTCCCGACGAGGACGACCTCGGGCTGGGTGACGACGAATTCGACGTCCCCTCCTTCCTGCGCTGAGGGTTCCCCGCACGCGCGAGACCGCCTGGCTCGGGGTGCCGGCGAGCCTCGACACCTCAGGTGTCCGTGCGCTGTGGACGGGCCGCAGCGAGGGTGACCAGAGGGCGCTCGTCTGCGGCTCGGAGGCACCTGCGCCCGTGCCGCCCGGGAGGCGCCTGCGGCGTCTGCACCAGGTGCACGGCGCCACTGTTCTCGCAGTGGACACCCCCGCGCCGGCAGGGTTGTCAGTGGAGTGGCCCGCCGAGCCGGGCGCGCCGCCCCCCGACGCAGACGCCTTGGTCTCGAGGGGTAGCGCCTCGTGCCTGGCGGTGCTCACGGCGGACTGCGCCCCGGTGGCGCTCTCCTCGCCCGAAGGGGCCTTCGGGGCGGTCCACGTCGGGTGGCGGGGACTGCTCGCCGGGGTGGTCGAGCGGGCAGTAGCTGCGCTGCGCGCGCTCGGAGCCACGCAGGTCTCCGCAGGGCTCGGGCCCTGCATCGGACCCTGCTGCTACGGCTTCGCCGCCCCCGAGCGCGAGCTGCTGGCCGGGCGCTACGGGGAGGGTGTCCGAGCCGAGACGGCCTCGGGAGATCCTGCGGTCGACCTGCGCGCAGGTGTGCGCTCGGCCCTCGCGCTCTGCGGAGCAAGGCTCGTGCTGGACCAGGTCGCCTGCACCGCATGCGGCGGGGACTACTTCTCCTTTCGCGCACACCGGGACGAGGGGCGCCAGGCCCTGCTCGTGTGGATGGAGGACCACCCGGATTGAGCGCTCGCGAGCGCTCGGGCACCGAGCCGAGCCCACCTGCGCCCCAGGTGGTGGCCGAGCGTCTGGGCGTCATCTGGCGTCGCATCGAGGGCGCCGGGCGCGACCCGTACGAGATCAAGGTCGTGGCCGTCACGAAGAGCTTCGGTCCCGGGGCTGTGGCGGCGGCGCTGGAAGCCGGCCTGTCCGACGTAGGCGAGAACTACGCCGACGAGCTCCTCGACAAGGCCGCCGCGGTCTCCGGGTCGCTACTCGGTGGGGGACGTGTGCGTTGGCACTACCTCGGCTCGATCCAGCGCCGCAGGGTGAAGGACCTCGCGGGCGTGGTCGACTGTTGGCAGACCGTGAGCCGCGTCGCAGAGGGTGAGGCCATCGTCACGCGACAGGGTTCGAAGAACGTGATGGTGGAGGTGGAGGCGACGGGTCTCCCGGGGCGCAACGGGTGCCCTGCCGGATCTGTGGCAGGGCTCGTCGGCGACTTGCGCTCGATCGGCCTCGACGTACGCGGGCTCATGACGGTGGGACCGCCCGGCCCTGCGGAGCTTTCGAGGACCGCCTTTCGGACCACGGCCCAGCTGGCCGACGCGCTGGACCTAGTAGAGAGGTCGATGGGGATGTCGGAGGACCTCGAGGTGGCCGTGCAGGAGGGCGCCACGATGGTCCGCGTGGGACGCGCGCTCTTCGGAGAGCGGCCCCTGCGCGAGCCTTGACGATGCCCGAGGGGCCGGAGATGGGTTCCCACTGCTCGGGATGCGAGGCAGTACGCTGTGCCGAGGGAGGCGTCTGATGGCTGGTTTCTTCAAGAGGGCCATGGTTTACCTCGGCCTCGTGGACGACGAGTACGAGGACTACGAGGACTACGAGCCGCGCGGCGTGACTGTGCCGCGTGGAGTCAACCGAGCAACCGAGGCGCAGCTCGAGGAGGAGGCACCTGCAGTTCCGATAGCCACGAGCACCATCAGGCCGATGGTGCGCGAAGAGTCCCCTGTGCAGGTGCCCACCATCACACCGCGCGCCGTCGTGCGCCCGGCGCCTGTCGAGGCGAGCGCGAAGGTGCACGTGGTGGCGCCGATGCAATTCGCAGACGCGCGCCAGATCGCCGACAAGCTCATGTCGAGCCAGCCCGTCATCGTCAACCTCCAAGTGGCCAACAGGGAACTGATGCGCCGCATGATCGACTTCTGCAGCGGGGTGGCTTACGCTCTGAGTGGCAAGATGGAGCGCGTCGCGGACAAGGTGTTCCTCGTCACTCCTTCCAACGTCCAGGTCTCGGCCGAAGAGCGTCAGCGACTCCAAGAGAACGGTCTGCTGCGGCCGTAGAGCCGCGACGCCGAGCCGACCCCGACAGCGAGCCCCGACTGTGCTCGTGGTACCCCATCTGCTGTGATCCTCGCCTCGAACTTCGCGCTGCAGCGAGCGCTCACGATCCTCGTAGAGATCTACGTCGTGCTGCTCGTCGCCCGTGCCTTGGTGAGCTGGTTCCCGGTCCACCCGGGCACCGCCTTCTACGGCCTCGTGAGCCTCCTCGACAAGCTGACCGAGCCGGTGCTGCGGCCGATCCGGCGGATACTCCCGCCGGTCAGGGCCGGCGGGATGGCCATCGACCTCTCCATAATCGTCGCCGTCATTGCGCTCGAGGTGATCGCCTTTCGGGTCATCATTCCCCTGGTCTGAGCTCCTCGGGCGAGCCGGCCCAGGTAGGTCCACGCAGGCGCGGAGCCGGTGGGCGGGGGTCCTCTTTCGGGGCCGGTGCCCTGGCTAGGATCTGCCTACATGGACAGTGGAAAGTCGAGCAGCCAGCCATCGAGCCTCGACAGCCTTCGAACTGTGGAGTTCCGCCAGACCCTGCGCGGTTACCACATCGACGACGTCGACGACTATCTCGAACGCGTAGCGGTAGAGGCAGAGGCTCTCCAGGAGCATCTCCGACAGGCGAACGAGCGGACGAAACAGGCTGCTGAGCGTGTAGCGCAGCTCGAGCAGATGTTGTCCGAGCGGGAGGGATCAGGTCCCGCGGAGCGCGAGCACGCGCCGGCGGTGTCCGACGACACCCTCCAGCGCACGTTGTTGCTGGCGCAGAAGTTCGTCGACCAGACCAAGTCCGAGGCCGAGGCTCAGGCCAGAACCTCTGTGTCGAAGGCGGAGGAGCAGGCGCGCAGTCTGCTGCTCGAGGCCGAGGCCAAGGCGCACACGATCACCGAGGAGGCAGCGCGCAAGAAGCGCGAGGAGGTGGACCGGCTCGAGTCGCTTCGCGCAGAGCTCGCCGAGGACGTGGAGACCATCGCCCGTCACCTCGAAGGTGAGCGCAAGCGGTTGCGCACTGCCCTGGTGGACATGCTGGCGTGGGTGGACAAGCAGATCGAGCCCGGGTCCTCGGGCAGCTCCGAGCACCCCGAGCGGCCTGCACCGCAGGCTCAGCCCGGCCAGCAGAGCGACGGAGGGCACGCACAGATGGGAGGCCACGAGTTGCCCCGTGCCTCAGCGGCACATACTGCGGGAGGCCGCTAGGGACAGGGGGTCTTCGTCACCTCGACCGACAGCTGGTCGGCGGCCTCCACCTCCACGATCACCGCGAGGGTCTGCTGGGCCACGTAGTCGCGATGCGCGAGCACAGCAGCAGACACGAGCTTCGGGGCGGCGACCCTGAGTTCTATGCAGTCGGTGACCGCCAGACCCGCATCACGCCGAGCGGCCTGCACAGTTCGTACGACGTCGCGGGCGATGCCTTCTGACTCGAGCTCCGGGTCGAGCTCGGTGTCGAGCATCACCACTCCCATGCCGCCGGGCAGCGAACGCCCGCGTCGTTCGTCGCGCGGCCTGAGCAGCAGCTCGTAGCCGCCCTCGGATGCCCTCAGGGTCAAGCCGCACACCTCCACGCCCTCGTCGACGGCCCGCCATTCGCCACGCTTCACCGCGTCGATGAGCTTCTGTGTGTCCGGACCCAACCTGGGCCCGAGCACCGCAGGGACCAGCGAGAGCACCCGCACGGCGACCGAGTCCACGTCGTCGGTGAACGTGACTGCCTTGACGTTCAGTTCGTCCTTGATCAGATCCTCGTACGGGACGAGCCGGCCGGGCGCCGTCGTGTGGACGCTGAGCTCGCGCAGGGGCAGACGGGAGCGAAGGTGGTTGGCCTTGCGGATCGCGTGGGCGCCAGAGCACACCTCGCGCACCAGGTCCATGGACGCCACGAGCTCAGGGTCGGAACCGAGCTCGCCAGGGGCGGGCCAGTCCGCGAGGTGCACGCTGCGCTCCCCGGTCAGGCCCCGGTAGAGCGACTCCGTGAGGAAGGGCAGCAAGGGTGCTGCCACCTTGCACAGCTCCACGAGCACGGTCGACAAGGTGTCGTAGGCGTCTACCTTGTCGTCCTCTAGATCGCCAGGCCCTTGGCGGGGACGCCAGAAGCGGTCCCGGCTGCGGCGGATGTACCAGTTGGTCAGGGCGTCGAGGAACGAGGTCACCGAGGCGCACGCCCCATAGAGGTCGTAGGCCTCCATGCAAGCGGTGACCTCTGCGACCAGGGCGGCGGTCTTGGCGAGCACGTAACGGTCCAGCACGTTGCCGGCGTCGGTGCGCCAGCGCCCTCGTATGCCGTCGGCGTTGCCGTAGAGCGCGAGGAAGTACCAGGCGTTCCAGATGGGGTTGAGCACCTGCCGGCGAACCTCCTCGATGCCCTTCGCGTGCACCACGAGGTCCTGACCCCGAAGGACCGGGGAGGAGACCAGGAACCAGCGCATCGCGTCCGCGCCCCAGGTGTCGAAGACCATGTCGGGCTCCGGGTAGTTGCCGAGGCGCTTGGACATCTTCCGACCGTCGTCACCGAGCACTATCCCGTGCGCGATGCAATGGTCGAAGGGCCTGCGGTCGAACAGGGCGGTCGACAGGACGTGGAGGGTGTAGAACCACCCCCTGGTCTGGCCCACGTACTCGACGATGAAGTCGGCGGGGAAATGGGAATCGAACCACTCCGCACGTTCGAACGGGTAGTGAACCTGAGCGAAGGGCATGGAACCGGACTCGAACCAGCAGTCGAGCACCTCCCCGACGCGGCGCATGCTCGAGCGGCCCGATGGATCGTCGGGGTTGGGACGGGTCAGCTCGTCGATGCGAGGTCGGTGGAGGTCGGTGGGCTCCACTCCGAAGTCGCGCGCGATCTCCTCGAGCGAACCGTAGACGTCGACCCGCGGGTACGCGGGGTCGTCGCTCTTCCACACCGGAATGGGTGCTCCCCAGAACCGGTTCCTGCTGATCGCCCAGTCGCGTGCACCCTCGAGCCACTTCCCGAACGCTCCGTCACGCACATGGGACGGCACCCAGTCGATGTCCCTGTTGAGCTCGATCATTCGGTCCTTTATGGCCGTCACCTCGACGAACCACGAGCTGACCGCCTTGTATATGAGGGGCGTGTCGGTGCGCCAGCAGTGGGGGTAGCTGTGGGTGTAGGTCTTGGACCACACGAGCGCCCCCACCCCGCGCAGGTCGTCGATCACGGCGCTGTTGGCGTCGAACACCTGCATGCCTTCGTAAGGCGGCACCTCGGATGTGAAGCGCCCCTGGTCGTCGACGGGGCACACCACCGCGATTCCAGCCTCCTTGCACGCCCAGTAGTCCTCCTCGCCGAACCCAGGAGCCATGTGCACCACTCCTGTGCCCTCCTCGGTCTCGACGAAGTCGCCGGCGAGGACCCGGAAGGCGTTGGGATGGCGCGAGAAGAACTCGAAGATCGGCCGGTAACGCCGCCCGACGAGCTGGGCGCCGGTGACCGCGGCGATCGGCTCGGCTTCGGAGAACAGCTCCGGGTAGGCGCTCACGCGGGCACTTGCGATCGCAGTCGGCGCCCCCATCACCTCGTAGACGAGATACTCGATGTCCGGGCCCACCGCCAAGGCCAGGTTGGAGGGCAGGGTCCACGGGGTCGTCGTCCAGACCAGGAGGCGAAGCGTGCCCTCGACCGGCCCGTCGCTCGCACGTGCTGAAGCAGACGGCTCCAGCTCGAACGCGACCGTCACAGCAGGGTCGTCGCGCGGGCGATAGGAATCGTCTTGGCGGGTCTCGAAATTCGAAAGAGGGGTCTCGCACTCCCAACAGAAGGGGAGCACCCTTTCGCCTTCGTAGAGGAGGCCGGACTCCCACAGTCGCTTGAAGGCCCACAGGACGCTCTCCATGTAGTCGAGGTCCATCGTCTTGTACGAGTCGGCGAAGTCGACCCAGCGCCCCTGGCGGGTCACGTAGCTCTCCCAGGCGTCGGTGGTGCGCTGTACGAGAGCGGCGCAATACTCGTTGAAGCGCTGGATCCCGTAATCCACGATGCCCGCGCGTCCTTGGACCTCGAGCTCCTTCTCGGCCTCCATCTCGGCGGGCAGCCCGTGGCAGTCCCATCCGAAACGCCGTTCCACTCGCCTGCCGCGCATCGTCTGGTAGCGGGGTACGACATCCTTCACGAACCCGGTGAGGAGGTGCCCGTAGTGGGGGAGGCCGTTGGCGAACGGCGGGCCGTCGTAGAAGACGTACTCGTTGTCTTTGCCCTCGCGGGCGGAGACCGACTCCTTGAAGGTGTCCTCGGCTGCCCAGAGCTCGAGCACCTGCCGTTCGAGGCTCGGATAGTCGGGAAGCTGCTCCACTTGCGGGTACGGTGATCCGCCACGAGGGTCGCCGGGCACGGTTCCAAGCGTATAGAGGCCGCGAGCGAGCTCGGTGCGGGAATACGACCGCCGCGGGGATGTTGCCGCTGCGGCAGGGCGACGCTAGGGTCGCCCACCTTCGTCCAGCGGGGTGGAGGACGCCGGTTGGGTCCAAGTGACGTGCGCGCGAGGATCGGCAGGCGCCGTGCCCCGACGGCGACCAGCCGCCGGGCGATGGGCAGAGAGCCGAGAGGGTGAGCGCATGATCGACACCGTTCGTGGTCCGGGCCGGCGTGCGGGGGCGCTCGACGGATGAGCCCCACCAAGAAGGCCGCCGCCGCGAAGCCGGCTAAGAGACCCGCTGGCAGGACCGCGGCACCGAGGAAGAAGGCCGCGACGGCGCGCCGCGCCGTGGCGCCGAAGAAGGTCGCCGCCGCGAAGCAGGCTAAGAGACCCGCCGGCAGGACCGCGGCACCGGGGAAGAAGGCCGCGACGGCACGCCGCGCCGTGGCGCCGAAGAAGGCCGCCGCCGTGAAGAAGGGCCCGGTGAAGACGGCGCCAGGAGCCTCCAAGAAGGCAACCCCCAAGAAGGCCCCATCCAAGACGGCCCTGTCACCCAAGGTGCCGGCGACGAGGACCCGACCGCAGAAGGCTCCCTCGGCCACGGTCAAAGAGACATCCGCGGCCGCCGGCACTCGGAAGGAGACGGCCGGCGCGGCCCCACCGAAGCAGAAGAGGGCGTCCGAGTCGAACGGCTCCGGCGCGCTCGGGGACAGCGCGCAGCCTCGGGCCGGCCAGGGCCTCAAGGGGCGCTCCGGAGTGTCGCAGGCAAGGCAGTCCGCCAAGCAACCGGTCGCACCGAAGCCGGCGCCGCGTCCGACGCGGGGCCCCTACGCCGGGGACGAGAAGTTCCTCGAGGAGCAGCGGCAGTTGCTCCTCTCCGAGCGCCTCGTCTACCAGCACCAGGCGGAGGATCTGCGCGCCGAAGCCGAGTCCTTGGCGCTCGAGCGTGAGCCGGGCGACGTGCAGTTCGACGAGGAGTCTGGCGAGGGCGGGACGGTGGCCGTGGACCGCGAACGCGACCTCACCTTGTCCGCGCAGGCCCTCGCCACTATCGAGGAGATCGACGTGGCGCTCGCAGCCATCGAATCGAAGACTTACGGAGCGTGCGAGAACTGTGGCCAGCCGATCCCGAAGGCCAGGCTGAGGGCCCTGCCTTACGCCCGGTTGTGCGTGGCGTGCAAGAGCGGGGGGCTGCACCGCCGCTGAGCGACGGCGAGCGCCACGGGGGCGGCTCGCTGCGCCGCCTGTCCGTGACGGGGGCCGTCGCCGCGGCAGTCGTCGCCGCCGACCAGGTGACCAAGAGCTGGGCGGTCCACCGCCTTTCGCACGGGCAGGTCCACGTACTGTGGAAGCTCGACTTCCAGCTCGCTTTCAATTCGGGCATCTCGTTCGGCTTCGCTCAGGGTTGGGGCCCGGTCCTGGCCGGGGTGGCGGTGGTGGCGGTCGTGCTGCTCCTTGGTTTTGCGCGCAGCGTCCATTCGGTCCCGCTTGCGGCGGCGACAGGGCTAGTGGTCGGGGGCGCGCTCGGCAATCTCTCCGACCGCGTGTTTCGTTCTCACCACGGCGCCGTCGTCGATTTCATCGCCCTCCACTTCTGGCCGAGCTTCAACGTGGCAGACAGCGCCATCGTCCTTGGCGCCCTCTGGGCGGCCTTCCTGCTTTGGCGCTCTCCGGCGGGTGGCCGGCGGCGATCGGTGGCGCACGGGTGAGCGGCGCCTCGTTGGCGCACGAGTGAGCGCCGGCCTCGAGGCCGACCGTCTCCTGGAGGTGGTCGTGCCCGACGCGCTCGAAGGCGAGCGGGTCGACAAGAGCGTGTCACTGCTTGCCGGGGTGTCGCGAAGTGTCGCAGCGCGGCTTGTGGCCGAGGGACGGGTCTCGATCGACGGTCGCCCTGCTGAGCTGCGCAGTCGGCCCCTGGCCTCCGGGGAGCGCCTTGAGGTCCGGATCCCACCTGTTGGTGAAGACCTACCCGTCGCAGATCCGTCGGTCGTGATCACCGTGGTGCACGAGGACGACGACCTGATCGTCGTCGACAAGCCAGCGGGACTCGTGGTCCACGCAGGCGCCGGGAACAACTCCGCCACACTCGTGTGCGGGTTGCTGGCGCGGTACCCGGAGCTGGCAGGTCTGCCTCGCGCGGGCGCCGGAGACCCGCACAGACCCGGGATAGTGCACCGTCTCGACAAGGGAACCTCGGGCCTGCTCGCGGTGGCACGCAGCGTACGTGCGTATCGGTCGCTCGCACGCCAGTTCCGCGAGCACAGCGCGGGCAGGGAGTACGTGGCACTGGTCGCGGGCTCGGTCAGCTCCGACGCGGGTGTCGTCGACGCGCCAATCGGTCGCTCCGCTCGCCATCCGGAGAGGATGGCGGTCACCCGGCGCGGCAGGGAGGCGACGACTTCGTACCGGGTCGCTGCCAGATACCGCGACCCGGTCGCGGCCACCCTGGTGCACGCACGCCTCGGCACGGGCAGAACGCACCAGGTGCGTGTCCACTTTGCTGCCATAGGTCACCCGGTCGTAGGGGACGATCGCTACGGCGGTGCTGCGAGCCGCCCCGCGGCGCTCGTCGGCTCGATGGGCCGGGGCAGGCTGTTTCTCCACGCGCACGAGCTGGAGCTCGAGCATCCTGCGGGAGGCAAGGCCTCCTTCTCTGCGCCGCTGCCCGCAGACCTCGCTCGAGTCTTGGACCGCCTCACGCCTTGAGGCGAGAACGGATGGGCCGGCCGCCCACCTGCTCGCGCGTCAGGCGGCGCGGTGGGCGTCCTCTATTACCGGCAGCGCCGACAGGTGCTCCAGCGCGCGCGCCTCTGCCTGACGGGCGCGCCTCACGCCCACTCCCAGCTCGGACGCGGTCGCCTGCAGCGACGCGGGGCTCCGGCCGTCGAGACCGAAACGGATGCGCAGCACGTCGCGCTCGAGGGGCTCGAGGTCGTCGACCGCCTCGAGTACGCGGTCGAGGACGATACGCCGCTCCACCTCGTCCTCGAAGCTGCTGTCGTCCCCCGCCACCAGGTCGCCAAGAGGAGTGCTGCTATCGGTTGCTGCCGGCTGGTCGAGGCTTGCGACGACCCGGGCCGCCTTCCGCAGCACTTCGAGGGCGTCGGGCGCGACCCCGCTCGCTTCCGCGACCTCCTCGGGTGTCGGCTCGCGCTGGAGCTCGGAGACGAGCTCCCAGGTGAGCCGGTCTGCACGCTGGGATTGCTCGGCGACCTCCATTGGCACGCGGATCGTGTTGCCGTGCTGTTGCACGGCGCGCTGCAGCGCCTGGCGTATCCACCACGTGGCGTAGGTAGAGAACCGGAAGCCCCGCTGCCAGTCGAACTTGTCCACCGCACGCATGAGCCCGAACGTGCCCTCCTGGACGAGGTCGCCGAAATCGACCCCACGATCCTGGTACCGGCGCGCCCAGTGCACCACCAGGCGCATGTTGGCCGCGATCATCCTGGCCCGTGCCTCGGAGTCTCCCTCGGCCACCCGTTTCGCCAGCTCCACCTGCTCTGTGGGGTCGGGCAGCGGGTACCGGTCGAGGTCGTCGAGGAACAGCCGGATGCTGTCGCTGGTCCCTGTGCTGGTACTGGTGCTCGAACTCGCCATCTACGCCTCTCGCTCCGTATCTATTGCTCTGGGTTGCTCGTTGCGGCCGGCCTGCAGCTCCGGACATGTCGCCCTGATCACCCACGGGGAACAACACAGATGTGGTCCGGCTCATTCCTCGGCAGCCTGCCGTGCCGGCTTGCACCCCCGTGGCGCGGGTGGTCCTCTTCTACCCATGCCCACGCCCGGCTCCTCGTACCCTCATTCGACGGGCACCGCACGGGGACCCGGCCACCTCGGCCGAATGGTGGTCGTCAGGCACGGCACCACCGCCTGGAGCCGCGCCGGCCGCCACACCGGTCGCACGGACGTACCGCTGTTGACCGACGGCGAGCAGGAGGCGGAGTTGATCGGCCGGAGGCTCCAGGGCCATTCCTTCGCCCGGGTGCTGACCAGCCCCTCGTCGAGAGCACGCGACACCTGCGCGCTCGCTGGATTCGGCGACCAGGCACAGGTCTGCGAGGACCTGGCCGAATGGGACTACGGCGCGTACGAGGGCTTGACCACTGCTCAGATACGCGCCGAACGCCCCGGTTGGCAGCTCTGGATCGACGGGGTGGTGGGCGGCGAGACGCTCGAGGAGCTCTCTCGCCGTGCCGACAAGGTCGTGGCACGCGCCAGGGCCGATGCCGAAGCGGGCGACGTGCTCGCCTTCGCGCACGGGCACATCCTGCGGGTGGTGTGCGCGAGGTGGCTCGGAATGGCAGCGGCCGAGGCGTCCCGCTTTCTCCTGAGCCCCGGGGCCGTGGGCGTCCTCGGGTGGGAGCACGAGACGGCCGCAGTCGTTCGCTGGAACGACGCCGGGAGGGATCCCCTCGGCGCCTGACCGTCTGACCCGGTCACCGCGTCAGTTCAGTGAAGAGAAGGAGCGGGAGCAGATCCGCGCGCGCGGCTCACCATGTCGGCAAGGGTGAACGACCCGAGGTGCTCGCGCATGTGCTCGCCGACCTCCGACCACACTGCGAGGAGGATGCACTGCCCCTCGTGCTCGCAGGCCCCGTTCTCGTGCGGTCGGCCGAAATCGCCGGCCACGATCGGACCGTCGACCGCGCTCACGATCTCGCTCAACGTGATCTCCGACGCAGGCCGAGCCAGGACGTAGCCTCCACCCACCCCACGCTTGGAGCGCACGAGGCCGGCTCCCTTGAGAGCGAGGAGTATCTGCTCGAGGTACGGCTGCGGGAGGCCGGTTCGCTCGGCGATGTCCCTGACCGACGTCGGGCTCCGGGTGTCGGAGCGAAGCGCGAGCGAGAGCAGAGCACGGCTCGCGTAGTCGCCCCGGGTGGAGACCTTCACGACCCGATGCTACCTGGCACTGCGCTGGAGTCGTTGGAAGCCGGCGGGGCGGGCTGTGGGGTGTCGTGGACCGGGGAGCAGCTTCCGACCCACCTCCGCGCGACGCGCGCGCCGACCTCTAGAGTGGACGGCTTGGCCCGAGCGTCCCGCAAGGCAGGCGACCAGGTGGTCGATCCCGACCGCAACTCTCGTCCGGTCGTGCCCGACTACGGCGGGGCGTGCCTCTCTTCGCTCCTGCACGCGCTCGATGCCCGCGCGTCGCCAGAGGCACCAGGGTGGCTCCCCGAGGCCGCCAAGGGTGCCAGGCAGGTCGTGCTGCTCGTGCTGGACGGTGTCGGATGGGAGAAGCTGAGAGCTGCGCGCTCGCTCGCCCCGACGCTCTGCGAGGCCGAGGGCGGACCCATCACCTCGGTGGCGCCCACCACCACCGCGACGGCGCTCACCTCTATTACCACCGGCCGCGCTCCCGCCGAGCACGGCGTGGTGGGGTACCGGTTGCGCGTCCCCGACGGCGACGCGGGTTCGCACGGGTCGAGCGCGCGCTCGCCGCAGGGTGCAGCATCCGACTGGGAGGTCCTCAACGTCCTTCGCTGGCGAACGGGCCGGGGGGACGCGAGAAGGCTGATCCCGGCCCCGGCGTTCCAGCCGATCCCCCCCTTCGGAGGCGCGAAGGCGGTGGCGGTCACGAGAGCCGAGTTCGCGGCGACCGGGTTCACTGCTCTCCACCTCGCGGGCGCGAAGCTCGTCGGCTGGGCCCTGCCTTCCACGCTCGTGGTACAGGTACGCCGGCTGCTAGCGCAGGGAGAGCCGTTGGTCTACGCGTACTACGACGGCCTCGACAAGGTCGCGCACGCCCACGGGCTCGGCGACTTCTATTCCGAGGAGCTACGCGCGGTCGACCGGTGGGTGGGCGATCTGGCCGAGTCCCTGCCGCCGGGCTGCGCCCTCGTGGTGACCTCCGACCACGGCCAGGTGGAGGTGGGACCCTCGGTCCGCCTGCCCGGTCCCGAGCTTCTCGAGCACACCGAGATGCTCTCGGGAGAGGGCCGATTCCGGTGGTTGCACGCGCGCCCGGGTGCCACGTCGGACCTGCTGTCGGCTGCGAGCGAGGCCCACGGATCCGAGGCGTGGGTCCTCACGCGAGAGCAGATCGTGGAGGAAGGCTGGTTCGGCGGCCCGCTGGCGCCGCACGTCGCCGCCCGCCTGGGGGACGTGGCACTCGTGGCCCGTGAGCCGGTCGCGTTCCTCGACCCTGCCGACACGGGGGAGACTCGCCTCGCTGCCAGGCACGGATCCCTGACACCGGCGGAGATGTACGTTCCGTTGATCGCCTGGCGCGCCGCCTGAGCACCGCAGTGCGCCCCGCCAGTCGATCGGATGAGCCGACGCGGATGAGCCGACCGGACACGTGGAGGACGAGACGATGACGAACGAAGCGGGCGGACCGGGAGCCGAAGAGGCACCAGACGCAGTGCTGCTCGAGGGCCCGGGTCGCGCGTCGCCCGTCCTGGGTGTCGCTCCGGGCGCCACCGACGGGACCCGCGACGCAGGTGGAGAGGAAGACTCCGAATCGGTCCAGCAGCCCGCCAAGGTCATGCGGATCGGCTCGATGGTCAAGCAACTGCTCGACGAGGTGCGCAACGCTACCCTCGACGAGGCCTCGCGCAGCAGGCTGCGCGAGATCTACGAGCAGTCGATCCGCGAGCTGGCCGGGGCGCTCAGCCCCGATCTCGCCCAGGAGCTGGACCGCATGGCGCTTCCCTTCGACGAGTCGGCCCCTTCGGAGGCCGAGCTGAGGATCGCCCAGGCGCAGCTCGTGGGCTGGCTGGAGGGTCTGTTCCACGGGATCCAGGCCACCCTCCTGGCCCAACAGATGGCGGCGCGGGCCCAGCTCGACCAGATGCGCCAACGCGGACTTCCCCCCGGCCCCGGACCGGGCGAGGACTTCCCCCCGGCCCGGCCGGGGACCTATCTCTGAAAACGTCTCGGTGGACGTCGCGGCCGTGCGCTATCCTCGAATCACAAGTCTGTAGTTCTCCACAAGAGCCCATGGCCCTGTGGAGAAAGACGGGTGGGTGCTGACCAGGGGCGGCCGCCAACGAGGACCAAGTCGAGGAGGAGACTGGCTCATGGCCGCGGACGGGTCGTTCGCACATCTCCACACCCATACCGAGTACTCGATGCTCGACGGCGCCTCGCGGATAGCGGATCTCGTGCGCGCAGCGCGCGACGACGGGCAGCCGGCGCTCGGCATAACCGATCACGGGAACATGTACGGGGTCCTCGACTTCTACGCGGCCTGCCGCGCCGAGGGACTAAATCCGGTGATCGGCACCGAGGCGTACATGGCAGCGGAGTCGCGTCACGAGCGCCCGGTACGACGCGGGAAGCTGGACGACACCGGCGGGGAAATAGAGGGCGGCGAGAAGCTCTACTACCACCTCACCCTTCTCGCCGAGACCAACCTCGGGTATCGCAACCTGATGAAGCTCTCGTCGGCGGCGTACCTCGAGGGCTACTACTACAAAGCCCGTGTGGACTGGGAGCTTCTCGAGCGTCATCGCGAAGGACTGATAGCCACTACCGGGTGCCTCGGCGGGGTCGTGCCGCAGGCGCTGCTCTGCGGCGACGAAGAGCGAGCCCTCGAGCTGGCCGGTCGTCTACAGGACATCTTCGGGCGTGAGTCGCTCTTCGTCGAGGTGCAGGACCACGGCCTCGGCGAGCAGCGTCGCACCAACCCGGGACTCGTAAGCATCGCTCGGCGATTGGGAGCCCCGCTGCTGGCCACCAACGACAGCCACTACACCCGCCGAAGCGACGCCGTCGCGCACGACGCTCTGCTGTGCGTCCAGACAGGGGCGAAGATCGAGGACCCGAAGAGGTTCAAGTTCGAGGGAGAAGAGCACTTCTTGAAGTCCGCGTCGGAGATGCGCAGCTTGTTCTGTGAGCTCCCCGAGGCGTGCGACAACACTCTTCGAGTCGCCGAGAGGGCCGCGGTGGAGATCGTCTTCGGCCTCGACGCCCTCCCGGAGTTCGAGGTCCCCGCGGGCTTCCAGGGTGGCACCTACGAAGAGCGCGCCGATGCCTACCTCCGCCATCTGACGTTCGAAGCTGCCTCGCACCGTTACGGCTCGCCCGTTCCCACGGTCGTGGGCGACCGCCTCGACTACGAGCTCGGGGTCATCACCAAGATGGGCTTCTCCGCGTACTTCTTGGTGGTCTGGGACCTGATCCGGCACGCGCGCACGAGCGGGATCAGGGTGGGCCCTGGCAGGGGTTCAGCGGCGGGGTGCTGCGTCGCATACTGCCTGGGCATCGTGGACGTCGACCCCATCTCAAACGACCTGCTGTTCGAAAGGTTCCTGAACCCGGGCCGCAAGCAGATGCCCGACATCGACATGGACTTCGACGAGCGGTTCAGGGGCGAGATGATCCGCTACGCCGCCGAGCGCTACGGGTCGGACCACGTCGCGCAGATCGTCACGTTCTCCACGATCAAAGCGCGCGCGGCCGTGCGTGACGCAGCGAGGGTGCTCGGCTACCCGTACCAGGTGGGCGACAGGATCGCGAAGTCGATGCCCCCCTTGATCATGGGACGCGACACCCCGCTTCGGGCGTGTCTCGAGCGTTGTGACGGACACGAGGACGGGTACAACGCCGCGCAGGGTCTTCGCGAGATGTACCAGTCCGACGCCGAGGCGCAGCGGGTCATCGACGTCGCCAAGGGGCTCGAGGGGCTGCGCCGGCAGGACGGCATACACGCGGCGGCGGTCGTGATAACCAAAGAGCCCCTGACCGAGTACCTGCCGGTGCAGCGCAAACCCGAGAACGGGCAGGACCCCTCCGCCGCCCCGGTCGTGACCCAGTACGAGATGCACGGGGTGGAGCAGCTCGGCTTGCTCAAGATGGACTTCCTGGGCCTGCGCAACCTGTCGGTGATCGAGCGCGCTCTCGACCTGATCGAGCGCACCACAGGCTCGAGGCCGGACATCGACTCGCTTCCCCCCGACGACCCCGAGACCTTCGCAATGCTCCGTTCGGGCCAGTCGATCGGGGTCTTCCAACTCGAGGGCGGGCCGATGCGATCGCTCCTGAGAGCGCTCGCGCCGACGCATTTCGACGACATCGCCGCGCTCAACGCGCTCTACCGGCCCGGGCCCATGGCGGCGAACATGCACCGCGACTACGCCGACCGGAAGAACGGCAGGCAGGCGGTCACCTACCTGCATCCCGACCTCGAGCCGATACTCGCGGACACCTTCGGCCTGATGATCTACCAGGAGTCGGTGATGCGTGTGGCCCAGAGCATCGCGGGCTACACGCTCGAAGAGGCCGACAACCTTCGCAAGGCGTGCGGGAAGAAGGATCGCGCTCTGATCGCGGCCGAGCGCGAGAAGTTCGTGGCAGGTTGCGTCGCCCGCGGGTACGACGAGCGCCTCGGCACGCAGCTGTTCGACATCATCGAGCCATTCGCCGACTACGCGTTCAACAAGTCGCACGCCTACGGCTACGGCCGCGTGTCGTACCAGACGGCCTGGCTGAAAGCCCATCACCGAGTCGAGTACCTCGCCGCGTTGCTCACCTCGGTGAAGGACGACAAGGACAGGACGGCCGTCTACCTGGGCGAGTGCAGGGTGATGGGAATCGAGGTGCTCGTGCCCGACGTCAACAGGTCGTGGTCCGAGTTCACCCCCCTGGTGGGCGAGGACGGCAAGCACCGGATCGTCTTTGGCTTGGCATCGGTGCGAAACGTGGGCGAGAGCTTGGTCGAGCGCATCGTCAGCGAACGAGAGGCCAGGGGGCCGTACTCGGATTTCTATGATTTCTGCCGCCGGGTCGATCCCGTGGTGCTCAACAAGCGCACCGTGGAATCGTTGGTGAAAGCCGGAGCCTTCGATTCCCTGGGTCACACCCGGCGAGGCCTGTGCATGGTGTTCGAGGACATAGTCGAGCGGACGCTCGGGCGCCGACGCGAGGAGGAAGCGGGGATCTCGACCCTGTTCGCTTCGGTCGAGGGCTTCTCTGCGGCCCAGGAGGACGCTGGCGCCGGGTACCGCGACCTGGAGGTGCCGGTCCCGGACGTCGAGTTCGCGACCTCCCAGCTCCTCGCGTACGAGAAAGAGATGCTCGGGCTGTACGTATCGGACCATCCGCTGCGGGGACTCGAGGCAGCGCTCGCCCGGCTTACCGACTGCCAGGTGTCGGACTTGAAGGAGGACGACGCCGCGATGCTCGATGCGATGGGCCGCGACGGGCAGGTGCGCTCCGTGGCCGGGGTGGTGACGGCGCTCAACCGTCGCTACACGAGACGAGGTGAGCTGATGGCCACGTTCGTCCTCGAGGACCTGCGTGCCTCGATCGAGGTCTTCGCGTTCCCGAAGGTCATGGAGAGCGTTGGGGGCCTGCTAGAGGAGGACGCCATCTGCGTGGTGAGAGGGCGAGTCGACACCCGAGACGACCAGGTCAAGCTCGTCTGCATGGACGCCTACCGGCCCGAGCTGGGCTCCGACGGGGTGGGCGAGCTCCGCCTCAAGCTGCCCCTGTCAGCCATGAGCGACGGGGTGGTGGACAAGCTGAAGCAGCTGTTCGGCGAGCATCAGGGACTGCAACCCGTCTACCTGGAGGTGGGACAGACCACACTGCGGCTTCCCCCGGCGTTCAACGTCGACAGCCGACGAGGGTTGATCGGGGAGCTGAGGGCCCTGTTGGGTTCGGGGGCGATCCTCGCCTGAGGGAGGTGCCGCCGGGGCCGGTCGGCGCAGGTGAAGGGGCGGCCGCGGGCCTCTCCCGGCACCCGCGGTGGGCTGCGGAGTGGGCGGGGTACTCCGCGTCCCGTATTCTGGAGGGCAGCCTCATCGAGCAGACGAGCTCGCTCGGTGCCCGAGACCGGACCAGCTGGAGGAGCACACAGCCCATGTCGTTTCAGATCGAGACCAAGGACTGCACAGCGCTGAGCGACGCCGAACTGGCCGAGATGGCCGATCTTTGCGTCGACCGGGAGCCCGGGTTCGACATCGGCTTCCTCTCCAAGCAGTGCGAGGACTGGGTCCTGGTCACCCTGGTACGTGAGGGCAACAAGCTCCGTGGGTACTCCTTCGCCACCCTCGAGCGCATCGGCGGCACTCCGTCGCTGCTGGTCGGGCTCGCAACGGTCGATTGCACGGCGCGTGCGGAGCAGACCGCCCGCCACCTGCTGGGAGACCAGTACCGGCGGGCGCTGCTCGCGTTCCCCGACGAGGACGTCCTGGTGGGCACGCGACTGGCGGCAGCCGAGGCGTTTGCGGCTTTCACCGGACTGAGCGACGTGGTGCCCAGGCCGGGGCACAAAGCCTCGGGAGAGGAAAGAGCATGGGGCCGCAGGCTGGCCAAGCGCTTCGGCGCAGAGGGGCGGATCGACGACCGCACCTTCGTGCTCGGTGGCAACGGGTCGCCTGCCGGCGCGCTGGACCTCTCGGGACCGAAGGTGAGCGCGCCCGACGGGGTCCAGCCCCTGTTCAAGGGCATCGACCTGAAGCGAGGCGACCGACTGGTCGTCTTCGGATGGGCGATGGCGGAGGACCTCGCCTCGGGGGCGCTGGCCTCTGGCAAGGCCTCCCGCTAACCGGGCAGCAGCTCCCTGGCCGGGCAGCTGCGTCGGCTCAGGGACGGGGGAGGATGGCGGCGACGGTCTTGTAGCAGTGGCCGTCTCGCGGTCTGCTCAGCGTCACCACCAGGAAGTGGGGCCGGAAGCCCAGAGCTCGCGACAGCTCCCTCCCAGCCAGCCGGTCGCGGCGAGAGGCCCACAACGCCGCCACCGCCCTGCGGTCCTCGACGGGCAACCAGTTGTCGCTGCGCGGCCATCCGAAGCGCGCCCACACCCTCTCGTCGGACCGCCGGCGGAAGAGAAGCGGTCCGCGGCTCGGCACGACCAGGGCCACCGAAGGCCTCATCCCCCCGAACTCCCAGTACGGGGCGGAGGATCCGGGGAAGCCGAGCAGGTTCTGCTCGGCGGGCGCCACGAGATGCCGCAGGACCCTTCTCGCTCGTCTGCCCTTCATCGCCCCTACTGCGACGGGAGCGCCCTCGAGGGACACGGCCTCTGGCTGGGCGAGGTCGTCGCGCTCGGGATCGGCCGCCCATCTGGCGTCCACCACGTCGAAGGACGCAAGGGACAGGTCTTGGGCGTCGTGGGGTTGGACGCGCAGCCGCACGAGAGCACCTGAGGTCATGTCCACCGCGGCCACGTCCTCTGGACCGCACGCCAGCACCATGCATCGGTGGGCGCCGCGGGGCAGCGGGGGTAGCCGGCGCGAGCGTCTGGGCCGCCCCGTGGATGGGGGTCCGGCCTTTCGCGCTCCGGTGCCGACGGCGTCCTCCTTCCCCATTTCCAGCCTGCTCGTCAGGTCCCTCGTGCCGCGAAGAAACGAGATCGATCCAGCGCGCGCTCGGTGTCGAGACGCTCTTCGAGCTCCTCGGCGGTAGAGGAGGGTGTTTGGCAGGCGTACCTCCGGCACACGTAGGCGAGGGCTTCGGTGCGACCCTCCCACAACACCGAGTCGGTGCGCTGGCCCCACGCCAGCACCGCGTTCGGCTCGTAGCGAGCACGAACCGTCCCGAGGAGGTCGCGTCGGTCCCAGCCCACCACCACCTCGAGGATCCCGTCTCCCCCCATGGTGGCGGAGGTCACGGCGCCGGCGACCGCCAGCGGTTGCGCGGCGGCGAGCGGCATCTGCGCCTCGAGGAGCGACTCGCCCCTTGCGGTCAGCTCGACGTCCCCGCACAGCGCCCCGAGCCGGAGCAACGCGGCTGCCGCCACCGAGGTCGCCGACGGGGTGGCGCCGTCGGTCAGCTCCACAGGCCGCACCACGAGCTGCTCGGCGTCCGTCCCGGTCGTGTAGAGGGGCCGGCCCGGTTCGGAGAACAGCTCGAGCATCACCTCCGCCGTCTGGCGAGCTCGTTCCAGCCACACGTACTCGCCCGTCAGCTCCGCGAGGCGGGTGAAGAGCTCTATCAACCACGCGTGGTCGGAGGCGTAGGCGAGGTGCTGGGCTCGCCCGTCCTGCCAGGACCTGAGCCAGCGCCCGTCGCCCCGACGGCGGAGCTCCGACAGGAGGAACTCGGCGATGGAGACTGCGGCCGAGCCCCAGTCGTCGCGCCCTGTCGCTCCCGCCGCCTCTGCGAGGGCAGAGCCGAACATGGCATTCCATTCGGTGAGCACCTTGTCGTCGCGCCCTGGGCGGACTCGCTCGCCACGCGCGGCCAGAAGCAGTCGTCGCGCCCGTTCGATCTCGGCGGGACGTTCGAGCGGACCACCCAGGGGGCGGCGCAATATGCAGCGGCCGTCGAAATTGCCGGCATCGGTGACTCCGTACCACTGCGACGCAGCCGCAGCGAGGTCCGCGCCGAGCACATCGACGATCTCGGACTTCGTCCAAACGTAGAAGCGCCCCTCCGTTCCTTCGGAGTCGGCGTCCTCGGCCGAGCAGACCCCACCGCCCGGTAGCGACAGATCGCGCAAGACGTAGCCGACGGTCTCGGTCACCACGCCGAGCCACCTTGGGTCCTTGGTCACCTGCCACGCGTGCAGGTAGGTGCGGACGAGCCCAGCTTGGTCGTAGAGCATCTTCTCGAAGTGCGGGACGGTCCAGGTCTCGTCGGTGGAATAGCGGTGGAAGCCGCCACCCAGTTGGTCGTAGATCCCGCCCGCAGCCATCGCGCCGAGGGTCTGCTCGGCCATCTGCTTCGAGGAGTCCTCGTCGCTCAGACGGTGATGCAACAGGCACAGGTCGACGAGGGTGGGGTGTGGGAACTTCGGTGCCGGGCCGAAGCCGCCCCACTCTGGGTCGAAGCGGGCTTCGAGCTGGCGTGCCGCGGCCACTACGAGCGCGTAGGCACGCGTCTCACCCTCTTCCACTGAAGGTGCAGGCAGGCGGGTGTGGTGGGAGATCGCCTCCAGAAGGGCGTCCGCCTGCTTCTCGACCTCGCCTCGCCTGTTGCGCCACGCGTCGTCCACGGCTTCGAGGACGCGCCGGAATCCAGGGACGCCGGGCAGGTCGCGGACGGGAAAATAGGTGCCCGCGAAGAACGGCCTCCCGTCGGGCGTGAGGAAGACGGTCATGGGCCATCCGCCTCGACCGGAGACCGCCTGGACCGCCTCCATGTAGATGGCGTCGACGTCGGGGCGCTCCTCGCGGTCGACCTTGACCGGCACGAAGCGACTGTTGAGCTGCGCGGCCGTCTCGAAGTCCTCGAAGGACTCGTGGGCCATGACATGACACCAGTGGCACGACGAGTATCCAACCGACAACATCACCGGGCGGTCGAGCTCGCGTGCGGCTGTGAGCGCCTCGGCGCCCCACGGGTACCAGTCGACGGGGTTGTCAGCGTGCTGGCGCAGATAGGGGCTGGTCTCAGAGGCCAGCCTGTTCACCCGAACCCGCCAGAGCCATAGGAGCCCGACACAGACGGCGATGCTAGGCGTTCGCTCTATGTAGGGTTTGCGGCGTGGAACTGCGACTGGACGGCAAGGTGGCCTTGGTCACAGGTGCATCACGGGGGATCGGCCTGGCGATCGCCGCGCGGCTCGCCGAAGCCGGGGCCGACGTGATGCTCTCGTCGCGAAAGGCCGATGCCCTCGAAGTAGCAGCTTCGAGCATCGAGGGCTCTGGCGGGAGCGTCGGGTGGCACGCGGCGAACGCAGGCGATCCTGATGCCGCGGAGGCGTGCGTGGCGGCGACCGTGGAGCGCTTCGGCGCCGTCGACATCCTGGTGAACAACGCAGCCACCAATCCGTACTTCGGCCGGCTGGTCGACCTCGACCTCGGCAGGGCCGACAAGACCGTGCAGGTGAACCAGCGCGCCCTGCTCGTCTGGACCCAGTGCGCGTGGCGGGCTTCGATGGCACAGCGGGGGGGATCGGTGCTCAACGTGTCCTCCGTGGGAGGACTCTCGGTCGAGCCCGGCATCGGCTGGTACAACGTGACCAAGGCCGCGGTCGCCCACCTGACGCGGCAACTCGCCTACGAGCTAGGGCCCTCGGTCAGGGTCAACGCCCTCGCGCCTGGTCTGGTCAAGACGGAGTTCGCGCGCGCGCTGTGGGAGAGGGCGGGAGACGCGGTGGCCGCTCGGCTTCCGCTGCGGCGGATCGGTGAACCCGACGACATCGCCAAGGTGGCGCTCTTCCTGCTCTCCGAAGCGTCGAGCTGGATCACGGGTCAGGTGCTGGTCGTCGACGGGGGGGCGATGGTCTGTCCCTCCGGCGGGATATGAGTCGCGGTCGCAGAGCCCCTACGTTCGCAGAGGATCTCGAATTCCGGCGCCTTTGGCACCAGGCCGCCGGCGCGGGTCTTCGTGAGAGGCTCGAGAGCGGCGCGATCACGGGCTACATCGGATTCGACCCCACAGCCGACAGCCTGCACGTGGGTCATCTCCTCCAGTTGTGCATGCTCCGCCGCCTGCAGTCTGCAGGCCACAAGCCCATCGCGGTGGCAGGCGGGGGGACAGGGCTCATTGGGGACCCCGGCGGGAAGAGCGAGGAACGGCCGCTGCTCGACACAGCGCAATTGCGGGCAAACATCGGCTCGATCCGCGCACAGCTCGAGCACTTCGTCGACTTCTCGGGCGGCGGTGCGGTCCTCGTCGACAACGCTGACTGGTTGGGCTCGCTCGGTCTCGTCGACTTCCTGCGCGACGTGGGCAAGCACTTCAGCGTCAACGAGATGATTCGGCGCGAGTCCGTCATGAGCCGCCTCGACCGGCCGGAGCAGGGCATCTCGTTCACCGAGTTCAGCTACATGCTGCTCCAGGCCTACGACTTCCTCCACCTCTTCGATCTTTACGACTGCCGGCTGCAGCTCGGTGGCAGCGACCAGTACGGCAACATCCTCATGGGGGTCGAGCTGGTCCGCAAGCAGCGACGCGCCGACGTCTACGGTCTCACCTCCCCCTTGGTGCTCAAGGCCGACGGGACCAAGATCGGCAAGACCGAGACGGGTACGGTATGGCTCGACGCGCGCCGCACGAGCCCGTACCAGCTCTACCAGTACTTCCTACGGACCGAGGACTCTGTGGTGGCGGACTATCTGCGGTACTTCACATTCCTGGACCAAGACACGATCACCGCGCTCGACGAGTCCGCCTCCTCCCACCCCGAAATGCGCGAGTCGCAGCGGGAGCTGGCACGCCAGGTGTCCACGCTGGTCCACGGAGAAGTCGAGACTCGCCGAGCCGAGGAAGCGGCCGGCGCCCTGTACTCGCAGGAGGTGGCTTCCCTCGACGAGCGCACCCTGCTCGAGGTGTGCTCCGAGGCACCCACGACGACTTTCCCACGTTCGGATCTCGATGGTGACGGTCTGGCCCTCGTGGATGCGACGGTTCGCACTGGGATCGCGTCCTCCAAGGGCGCTGCGCGCACTCTGGTAGCCCAGGGCGGTATCTACGTCAACAACGTGCGCCAATCAGACCTCGACGCGCGCATAATTCGCGGGGACCTGCTATTCGGGAAGTATCTGCTGTTGCGACGCGGCAAACAGGATTACCACTTGCTGCGCTTCGAGTAACGTCCGAACCGGGATGCTCCTGCTAGTCCTCTCTGCCGTCGTAGCCCTGGTGGTGCTTGCAGGAGGCGGTCTGAGCCTCTTCGTCGGCCGCGGCCGAAGGGCGCGTTGAGTGCTAGTGCCCGGCGGCGCACCGCCGTGACAGGACGTCGAAGAGCGTCCGTGCGAGCAAGCCTCGGCCCGGCGCTCTGCGCTCTGGGGGTGGTCGCAATGCCTGTGGTTCTCGCGGGCTGTGGGAGCCAGTACGCAGGGAGCACCGTCGGTCAGCAGGTAGAGAGCTGGGCGACCACCTCCCCCGACCCGAAGTTTGCGGCCGCCATGTCGACTTTGCAGGGGGACTTGAACAGGATCGCAAAGACACAGTCGGCCTCTGACGCGGCTGCACTTCGCACGGACTGCGAGGTGCTCGTCACCGACGCGTTGAGCGCCAACCAGAACCTCCCCACGCCGGACACCGAGCTGACAGACGTGCTCTCGAAGGCCTACACGGCGGCCGCCGGTGCGGGCAGGGACTGTCTGTGTGCCGCAGGTAGTCAACCCTGTCCGGCGGGAGCGCACGGAAAGGCTGACCTGCTCGCAACGTCGGATGCCGAGAGCGCGGCGGCACTGCGCGGGTTCATTGCGGCAGAGGCACGCGTCGACCTACTGCTCGCGATGTCCGGAGGCAGGCAATGAGACAGGTAGTGGGCCCTGTGCCTCCCGGACGAGACCCCGAGGAGTACGACCGGCTGCGCCGCCGGATCCTGTGGATGCTCCCGACCGGCATCTACGCCTTGGGGACGCGTTCGGGACCTAGTCGCAACCTGATGACGATCAGCTGGGTGACCCAGGTGGCGACCGAGCCGAAGCTCGTGGGGGTGGGCGTCGAGCGCGCGGCGGTGACGCACGGGCTGCTCGTGTCCAGCGGCGTCTTCGCCCTGAGCATCCTCCCTCGAGACGAGCGCGCTCTGGTGCGGCGGTTCGCCAAGCCGGTGACCGACCAGGAGGTGGATCCCGAGACGGGAGCAGGCACCATGAACGGAGCACCGGTCAGGGCGCAGGTGACAGGCGCCCCAATACTCGACGTCGCTCTCGCCTGGATCGACTGCGAGGTGCGCCACCGGCTCGACTTCGAGAGCCACAGCTGGTTCGTGGGGGAGGTCATGGCCTGTGGCGCGCCGGGGGAGTCATCTGCATCCGAATCCGAATCCGCATCCGCATCCGCGGCCGCGCCGCCAGTGGAGGCCGGGGTCCTTCGGATGGAGGACACACGGATGAACTACGGCGGCTGAGCTCCGGCCGTCTCGTCCTCGGGACGCAGGTCGACGCGAAGGGTCAGTATCCCCTCGGCGAGCGTGACCTCGGCGTCGGCGAGGATGGCGAAATCCATGTAGTCGGTCTGCGCCTGCTCGACGAACCTCCGGCGCTCGGGTCCCTCGACGGGGGGTATGCCCCTGTCGCGCACGGCGGCCGCCCGGAGCCTGAAGCGCTCGGGAAGGGACATGGCGTCGAATTCCACGGGCACCGCGCCACAGTAACCCTGCCGCTCGACGCCTCGTCGTGCGATCGGGGGCCGACGCCGCTGCGGCTCGGCAGGGCCTTTGGCCAGGCGCGAAGGCCCTTCGACCCCGTGCCGGGGCTCTCGAGCGGGAAGGTAGACTGGGCGGGTCGCTCGCCTTGGGTCTGCCGAGCCGTCGGAGGGTTCGCTCGTGAAGAAGGGACGGCATCGCCGCTTCGAAGAAGCACGCAGCTTGAAGCGTTCCATCGCGACCGCGCAGCAGCCGTGCCCGGAGTGCGGGGCAGGCCCCGACGACGAGCACGCTTCGTGGTGCCTGGCGGAGTCCGACGAGCTCGACCAGATCCTGGGCACCGTCTCCGAGAGCCCTCAGGCTCTCGACGACGACGACCCGCTGGCCGACTAGACCAACCGGCCGACCAGCTCTCAGCCGCGGCGCTTGCGCAGTGCCGGGTGGGGGAGCGCCACCGGCGCGGGCCCCGGTGCTCCGGTCCCCACACTGACCCCCTGCCGCAGATCGCCTCGCGCTCCCTGACGGCGCGCCGGCGAAGCGGAGCCTGCGCCGTCGGTGATCGCCGCGCTCGTCGCGCGAGTCGTGAGGTAGGCGCGCAAGCGCTTGTAGATCTTCCTGCCGACCATTGCCACCAGCTCGTCCTCGAGCTCCTCGTGCACGGGACGGCTGCCCACGAAGGCGTCGGGAGACTCAGTGCACCACCAGTGGAACTCGGCACCGCCCTTTCCCCAGTCACGCCTGTCCCACTGGCGGATCACGCTCGTCACGTACCCGCCGTCGCCGACTTCGTCGTCGCGGCGCAGCGGCAACTGCCAGCACACGTCTGGCTTGAGCTTCAGGTGGGGAATGCCGCGCTCGAGGGCCGCACGGTGCAGCGAGCAACCGGCTCCTCCGGGGAAACCCGGACGGTTGAGGAATATGCACGCGTCCTTCACCAGGCGGGTCGTGAGCTCTCCCGACCGCTTGCGCACGACCACCTGGGGCGACCTCGTCCCTTTGGGCCGGCCCTTGTCGTAGAACTGCCATTGTTCGGGGGTGAGGGTGGCCGCTGCCGCCTCGACTCGCCTGGCGTCTTTGGCGCTGGTGAAGTGGGCTCCGTAGGAACAGCAGCCCTGTATGAGCTCGGGCGCGGGCCCCGTGAGAACTCCTTGGCAGCCCCGACCGAAAATGCATGTCCAACGGCTCTCGAGGAAAGTGACGTCGAAGAGCCAGGTCCGTTCGTAGTCGGGGTCCGGGAAGCTCACCCATTCGTGCGCTCCTTTGGGCGCCGACTCCCACGCGTCGCTCTTGGCGCGGCTACCCGGCCGACCATCGGAGCGCCGGGTCTTGTGGGTCTCGTCTCTCGTCATGGGGCCCATCGCTCCTATCCTCGCGTAGGGCTCGTCGCCATCTGGGGTTCTTCCACCTCTACTTCTCCTACTCCTTCTCCTTCTGGTTCTCCTGCGGCGGTCCGAAACTGGGATTCGGTGGGCTCCGCGCAGCAGAACCAAGCCTCGGTGAGACGGGGCCGCTCGTCGGGCGCGAACCGAGATCGCAGCCGGGCTGCGCTCGGAGGAGGGGGACCGGAGGCGCACGGCCCGAGCACAGCCGCCGTCTCGGCGCGGACCGCCTCGTACGCCGATTCGGCCGGCCAGCCTTCGGCACCCGCGCGCTCGGCGAGGTGCGCCAAGTGCCCGGCAAGCACATCGAGGCGATCGTCGGCCGGGCGCCAGGCGAAGCTGAGGCGCTCGGCGTCGTAGGGGCCGAGGAAGGTGTCGAGGGAGCCCGATTGCAACAGCAGCGAGCCAGGCGGCACGAGCAGGCGGATCGCGTACTGCACGGGGTCGACGTTCCCCACCAAGTCACAAGCTGCGACGAGGTCCAGCAGGTCCACCAGGTCTTGGGCGCTGGTCCAGGGCGTGAACGGCAGGAGCGAGGGCCGAGGTTCGATGCCCGAAGCTCGAAGCACCGCTACGGCCTCCACCTCGTCGGCTCGGACGTGGCCCTTCGCCAGATGGGCGAGGATGGTGTCGCTTGCCGACTCGAACGCGCTGACGACGAACAGGCACCCGGCGTCGGCGAGGCTCGGCCATACGTCGCGCTGGTCGAGCACGTGCTCGACCTTGGCGGTGACGTCGAAGGTGAGGTCGCTGAACTCCTGGTGCAGCGCCCGCACCGCGCGAAGTGCATGGTGCGGCCCGTTCAAGAAGTCCGGGTCGCCGAAGGTGACGTGCTGCGCCCCCATTTCCACCAGTTGGGCGACGTCTGCCAGCAGGGCGTCGAGATTCACCAGCCGTGTGCGGCCGTCGTAGACGACGGGGACGGGGCAGTGTCGGCAGCGGTGGGCGCACCCGTGGCTCGCTTCGACGTAACCGGCGCGGCGCAGTTCGCCGAAGGCGGCTAGGTGGGCGTAGCGGTCGAGGGGAGGCAGGAGATGGCGCGCCGGAAGCCCGAAGCGACCCCTCCCGAGCTCCACGACCGTCGTCGTGGCTCGAGACGGCGAGGGCTCCGGGTCCGGTCGGACGCGGGCGTCGTCGCGGGCCGCGCGGTCCTCCAGCTCCTGCACCCACTGCAGAAGGCGCGGCTCGTACTCCCCGGCCACCGCCAGATCCACGATTGGCTCGGGCGTCGCCGAGCCCGCAAGGTCGGCGTAGAGGCCGTAGAGGCAGATCGGGACCAGGGGGTCGATGGAGCGGATCCGGGCGCACGCGCCGAGCGCGAGGCGGCACGCCGTGTGCATGGGAACCGAGCAGGCGATCGCGTCCGCCCATCTGACGGATGGCGCTTCGAGGGGTTCCACCGAGAGGTCGACGCACTTCACGTCGTGACCCGCACGCCCGAGCGCGCCAGCGGGGGACGCCACTGCGAGGGGCTGGTGGCCGAGCTCATAGGTGGAGACGAGCAGGATCCGCACGGGCCCACGGTAGTGGGCCTGCGCGCCTCAGCTTAAGAATCGGCGATTCTTACTTGGAGCGTCGCTCTAGCCTTGCGCAGCGCTGCCTCCACCTGTTCGGGATGACTCGAACGCGCGAAGACGAAACCCAGGTAGCGATTGCCCTCGGGCACCGGCGACACCTCGCGACCGGGCGCCACGGTGATCTGGACGTCGCTCACCCCGACGATGGCGAGGACCTGCGGGATGCCATCGGCGCCCAGGAACTTCCCCGCGCGCGGGATGGGGATCATCAACACGCCCGAGGCTCTCTCTTCGCGTGGTACCGGCCCGATGTCCATTCCCGTCGCGTGGGCGACGACCAGCTGCTCGAGAGTCCGGTCGGTGGCGAAGGACAGGGCGCGCGAGCACAACCCGCCGATGGTCCGGGCGGCCAGCTCGATGACCCAGGCCCGCTCGTCGTCCACACGGAGCTCCGCGTGGCAAGGCCCGTCGTGCAGCCCGAGAGCACGCGCCGCAGCGCGCGTGGTGTCGACCACCGCGGCCAACTGCCGGCTGCCCAGCCTGGACGGCGTTACGTAGATCGACTCCTCGAAGGCGGGGCCGTCGAGGGGGTCGGGCTTGTCGAAGACCGCCAGGACGTCGAGGGACCCGTCGCGCAGGAGCCCTTCGAGTGCCACCTCCCTACCCGGCACGAACCTCTCGACGAGCAGTGGCTCGGCTTCGGGCACCCCCGCTCCCGTCGCTATCTGGCGGACCCGCCGAGTCGTGGAGACGGCATCCCGAGAGGAGTTCGCGCGCAGCACCCCCTGGCTCGCCGAGAGGCTCACCGGCTTGATGACGCAGGGGAGACCGACGCTCTCGGCGAGACGCGCCACGTCGTCGGGTTTGGCACCGGAGGGTATTGCCGCGAAGCCAGGCTGCGGCACCTCGGCCGCCTCGAGCAGTCGGCGCATGGCCAGCTTGTCCCGGGTCGCCGCGACCGCTTGTGGAGGGTTGTGCGGCAGACCCAGACGCCGCGACGCCTCGGCCGCCACGAGGACCCCTTGGTCGTCCACGGCCAACACCGCGTCCAGGGGGGCGACCGAGTCGTGGCGGACGATGGCCTCAGCTGCAGCTTCGGGATCGCCGAGGGGGAGGCGAAGGGCCCTCGTGCCCATCGAGGCGCTCAGCGCGTGCTCCTCTTCGGAGCCGATCACCAACTCGACGCCGAGGGCTCTGGCCGCTTCGAGGAAATCCTGCGCACGGTAGGTGGCCGACGGCAGGAGGAGGAGCACGCGCGGCACACACCTATGATGGCCTGCGGAGGTGGACTCGATGCCCGACGAGGACGAACCCCGCACCGACGGCCCAGGCGCAGGTTCGGCGCCCGCTCTTACGATCACGCCAGACGCGCTCTCGGTCGTGCTCGAGGCGCGCTCGTCCGAGGCCGACGCAGAGCGCCTCGCGTTGTGGGTGGAGGTGACAGGGGCCCGCCAGGGCTCGTACACCTACGACATCTACTTCCAGGCGGCAGCCGACGCGGCCGCGCAAGACCACGTGACCACTTCAGGCGACCTGACGGTCGTGGTGCCCGAGTCGAGCGTCGCGCGAATCGTCGGCGCACGTCTGGACTACTCCGGGGACTCGGGCGACGACGAGGGTGGGCTCGTGATCTTGAACCCCAACACCCCTCCCTCGGGCAATTCCGCGACGCGTCCGAACGGTGACCTCTCGGGAGAGGTCGCACAGCGCGTCCTCGCCGTGCTCGAGCAACAGGTCAACCCCTCGATCGCCATGCACGGAGGCCGCGCTGATCTCGTGGCGGTGGAGGAGGGAGTCGCGTACCTGCGCTTGAGCGGCGGGTGCCAGGGATGCGGGCTCGCCACGGTCACGCTGTCGCAGGGCATCGAGGTGGCGCTCAAGGACTCGGTCCCGGAGATCGTGTCGGTGGTCGACGTCACCGACCACGCGAGCGGCACCAACCCGTTCTACGAGCCCGCCAAGAAGTAGCGCGATCGACGTCCTGCGATGGACGCGCCGACCACTGCCGTCGCGGCCGTAGCGGGCCTCGTCGTAGGGGACTCCCTGGAGATCGTCGTCGAGCGCCTCGGGTCGCGCGCATCGTTCGAGCGGCCCTGGTGGCGATGCGCCTCGTGTGGAGCAGGCGCCGGGGGAGCCGGGCTCGTCCCCTTGGTGCGTTGTTTCGCGCGCATTCGTGGATGCCACGTCTGCGGCACGCGCTCCCCGTACGCGTGGCGCCCAGCTGTCATGGCGGTGGTGTGCGCTGCCGTGCTCGGCGGGTTCGCGGCGCGGATCGGGGACGACGTCGTGCTCGCCCCGTTCGCGGTTCTCGGCATTGCCCTGGTAGCGATCAGCGCGGTGGACCTCGAGCGTTTCCTGATCCCGAACCGGATCGTCTACCCGACCCTCGCGGTGGTGGCGCCTCTGCTCGTCGTGTCGTCGGCAGTGGACCACCGCTGGGGCTCCCTGGCGAGGGCCGCGATCGCAGGAGCGGCGGCGTTCGCGGCGTTCCTCGCGGTGCACTTGGCGGTGCCGAAGGGCATGGGTTTCGGAGACGTGCGGCTCGCCGGGCTGGTCGGGCTCACCACGGGATGGCTGGGCCTCGGCCACGCCTTCGTCGCCTTCCTAGCGGCGTTCGTCATCGGAGCGCTCGCTGGGGTGGTGGTGATGGTCGTCTCCGGCGGAGGGCGCAAGACGAAGATCCCCTTCGGCCCGTTCCTGGCTGCGGGGGCTGTCGTCGCCGTGCTGTGGGGCGGTCCGCTCGCGCATGCGTTGTTCCACCGCGGTAGCTGACAGATCGGCCACAGCCTGTACAGAAGTAGATTCGCGTCGTGCTCAGGTTCCTGACCGCGGGCGAGTCCCACGGAAAAGCCCTCGTCGTGATCGTGGAGGGTGCTCCCGCGGGCCTGGCCCTGACGACGGAGGAGATCTCGAAGGAGCTGGCCCGGCGCAGGTTGGGCTTCGGCCGAGGCCCGCGGATGCGATTCGAGGTCGACGAGCTGACCCTGGTGGGTGGCGTCCGCCACGGCAGGACCCTCGGGTCACCCGTCGCCATAGAGATCGCCAACACCGAGTGGCCGAAGTGGGAGGAGGAGATGTCCCCCCACCCCGGCAGGCCCCAGAAGGTTCTGACCCAACCCCGGCCGGGCCACGCCGACCTCGCGGGCATGCAGAAGTACGGCTTCGACGACGCGCGCGACGTGCTGGAACGGGCCTCGGCGCGCGAGACGGCAGCCAGGGTCGCGGCGGGTTGCCTAGCCAAGGCCCTCCTGGCTCGCCTCGGCGTGTCCGTGCTCAGCCACGTGGTGGCGGTCGGACCCGAGCAGGTCCACACCGAGGATCGCCCCGGCCCGGCCGACCTCGACCTCGTCGACGCTTCGCCGGTCAGGTGCTTCGACCCCGAGGCCGAGGCGCGGATGGTGCGCGCGATCGAGGCCGCCGCCAAGGACGGGGACTCCCTCGGGGGGGTGGTCGAGGTTCTCGCCTACGGAGTGCCGGTCGGCCTCGGCAGCCACGTCCACTGGGACCGGCGTCTCGATGGACTCCTCGCGCAAGCGTTCATGAGCGTCAACGCCGTGAAGCACGTCGAGATCGGAGGTGGCTACGACACCCCCGCCCGTAGGGGATCCGAGGCGCACGACGCGATCTCGTGGGACGCCGAGTCGCAGCAGTACAGGCGCGACACGCTCCGCGCCGGAGGCATCGAGGGGGGGATGTCCACGGGCGGCACCATCGTGGCGCGGGTGGGGATGAAGCCTCTCGCGACCCTCAACCGGCCCGTGCTCCAGACCGTCGACGTCGCAACGAAGCAGAGCACGGTCTCCTTCAAGGAGCGAACCGACGTCACGGCGGTGCCTGCGATGGGAGTCGTGGCGGAAGCGATGGCGTCGCTGGTGCTCGCCTCCGAGGCGCTTCGGAAGTTCGGGGGCGATTCGGTCGAGGAGCTCGTGCGCAACCGGGACGGCTTCCTCGCCGCTATGGGCGGCGCCCCGTCCTCGGCTGCAGCGGGTACCCACGCCGCACCTGCCGGTGGCTGAGGGCGCGCAAGACGCAGCCGGCGACACTGCACGACACGTGCTGCTGGTCGGCATGATGGGCGCGGGGAAGTCCACTGTGGGCCCGCTCGTCGCATCTCGCCTTGGATGGTCCTTCGTCGACACCGACCAGGTGGTGGAGCACGACACCGGTAAGACCGTGCGCGAGCTGTTCGCTGAGGGCGGGGAGAAGCTGTTCCGCGCGGAGGAGGCCAGGGCTCTCGCAGGTGTGCTCGCGCTCAGAGCACCGACAGTGGTATCGGTCGGTGGTGGCGCGGTGATGCTCCCTGGCAACCGGACGATCATCGGTTCGTCCGGCACAGTGGTGTGGTTGAGAGCGGCACCTCGGACTCTGGCCTCGCGCGTCGGGGACGGCGCTTCCCGGCCCCTCATCTCGACCGAGGCGGAGACGCTCGAGGCTTTGGCGCGCATAGAGAGCGAGCGGCGCCCCCTGTACGAGGAGGTCTCCGACGCGGTGGTGGACACCGACGTCATCGATGCCGGCGAGGTCGCAGGTCGCGTCGTGGAGCTGGTGCGCGTTGCGCCGAGTCGACCGGCGCAACGAAGCGGAGGCCGTGCGCCGTGATCTGCGTGCCCGTCGAGCTCGGGGAGCGCAGCTACGAGGTGAAGATCGGCGCAGGCGCAAAGCGTGTGGTGCCGGAGGTGATCCCCAACGGGGTCAGGCAGGTAGCGGTCGTGACCCAGCGGGGCATCGGCTTCGAGGTCGACACCGGGGTGCCGTCGGATCGCTTCGAGATTCCCGACGGTGAGCGCGCCAAGTCGCTGTCTTCCATGGAGGAGCTGTGCCGGGGCTTCGCGCGCGCGGGGTTGGCGCGCACCGATGCGGTCGTGGCGGTCGGGGGAGGGGTGGTTTGCGACGTAGCGGGGTTCGCCGCCGCCGTCTACCTGCGCGGGGTGACGCTCGTCAACGTGGCGACCACCCTTCTCGCGCAGGTCGACGCCGCCGTCGGCGGGAAGACGGGGGTGAACCTGCCCGAGGGGAAGAACCTGGTGGGTGCGTTCTGGCAGCCCGCGGCGGTGATCTGCGACACGGACGCCCTCCAGACCCTGCCGGATCGCGAGTGGGCGTCGGGGCGCGGCGAGATCGCAAAGTGCGCCTTCTTGGGAAGGCTCCTCGACCGAACTGCGGGCGGGAGGGGGCCGGACCGCTCGATCCGGACCGGGCCGGGAAGCGAGCCCGGCGACCATGACGTCTCGTGGCTCGAAGGGCCGATCGAGGAACAGATAGCGCGCTGCGTGGCGATCAAGGCCTCGGTGGTCGGTGCGGACGAGCGCGAGGGCGAGCTGCGGATGCTCCTCAATTACGGCCACACGCTCGCACACGCCCTCGAGGGCGAGGCCATGGTTGCACGAGACCTCGACCTGCGGCACGGGGAGGCGGTGGCGATCGGACTGATGTTCGCCGCGCGCCTGGCGCACCGGCTCGGTCGCATCGACGAGGAGCGGGTGGCGCTGCACCGCAGCGTGTTGGACGCCCTCGGCCTCCCGTCCGAGGTCCCACCGGGGCTGAGCGCGAGGAAGCTCGTGGAGTTCATGGCCCGCGACAAGAAGGCGCGCCACGACTTCACCTTCGTCCTCGACGGCCCGGACGGAGTGGAGGTGCAGCGGGGGGTACCCGAGGTGGACATCCTCGCTACCCTTGCCGAGATGGGATGCACGAGGTGACGAGCCACGGAGAGTCGCAGGGCGTGGAAGATCGCAAGCTCGTGCTGCTCCTCTCCGGCCCGAACCTGGATCTCCTGGGCGAGAGGGACCCGGATGTGTACGGACGCGAGACATTGGCCGAGCACGTCGCGGCGGCCACCATGGAGGCCGGCCGTCGTGGTCTCGTCGTCGAGCACCACCAGACCGACCACGAAGGAGAGATGGTCGAGCTCGTGCACGGGGCGCGCGGCAGGGCGGACGCCGTGGTCGTGAACGCCGGGGCGCTGAGCCACTACTCGTGGTCCCTGCACGACGCGCTCGGCGCGTTCGAAGGGGTGGTGGTGGAGCTCCACCTGTCCAACCCGCAAGCACGCGAGCCGTGGCGCCATACTTCGGTGGTGGCGCCGGTAGCCGACGGGACGGTCTCGGGGTTCGGCGGCCTCGGATATCGCCTCGCGATGTGGGCCGTGGCAGAGCTGCTCGCCGGAGATCGCGCCGCGGCCCCCTCGGTGCCGCCCGGCCCCGGAGGTGCCAGGTGAGCCTCGAGAGCGCCGTCGACCCAGTCGAGAGCCCAGCCAAGAACCCAGTCGAGAAGACAGTCGAGACCGTGCGGCCGATGGATGTGGCGTCGCGGCTCGTGCGGCTGCGGGCGCTGTTGGAGGGCGCGGGCCTCGACGCTCTCCTCGTCACGAACCTCGTCAACGTGCGCTACCTGACCGGCTTCGGCGGCTCGGCCGCCAACCTTCTCGTCGGCTCCGAGGAGGCCTTGCTCCTGACCGACGGCCGGTACCGGACGCAGGCGGAGGAGCAAGTGGTGGCGTCGGGACTTTCAGGTGCGGTCGAGATCTTCGTGGGGAAGGTTCCTGCCCAACGAGAGGAGCTGGCGGCGACTGCTTCACGCACGGGGGCTCACCGCGTCGGCTTGGAGGCCGAGAACGTCACGTGGGGAGCCGAGCGGCGGATCGCAGAGTTGCTCTTCGGAGCCGAGCTGGTGCCGACCGAAGGGCTCGTAGAGCGGCTGCGGGAGGTGAAGGACGAAGGTGAGCTCGACAGGATGGCGCTGGCCGCCGCCATCGCCGACGCTGCTCTCGGTGAGGTGCTCGGGATGCTGCGCGCTGTCCCGAGCGAGGAGGAGCTGGCGCTGGCGCTCGACACGGCGATGCGGCGTCTCGGTGCGGAGGATCGCGCCTTCGACACGATCATCGCCTCGGGCCCCAACTCGGCCAAGCCCCACGCCCGTCCCTCGTCGCGGCCCATCACAGCTGGCGACTGGGTGGTGATCGACTTCGGAGCCACCTACGACGGATACCGCTCGGACATGACGCGAACCTTCTGCGTTGGCGGCCGCCCCGAGGGGGAGATGGGGCGCGTCTTCGAGACGGTGGCTCGCTCGCAGTCAGCCGGTGTCGCGGCGGTGAGGTCGGGCATCGAGGCCGGCGAGGTAGACCGCGCTTGTCGGGACCTGATCTCCGACGCGGGTTGGGCAGAGTTGTTCGAGCACGGGACCGGGCACGGAGTCGGGCTCGACATCCACGAGGCCCCGACGGTGTCGGAGGGATCGACTGCTATCCTCGCACCGGGCTGCGTGGTGACCGTCGAGCCGGGTGTCTACCTGCGGGGCGTCGGAGGGGTCCGGATCGAGGACACCGTGGTGGTGACCGAGGAGGGCTGCCGAACGCTCACCGGGTTCACCAAGGACCCCGTGGTGCTTGCCGGCTAGCAGCGGCGACGAGGCCGCTGCTGGAGGGCCCGTCGGTGAGCCCCGGGCAGAGGCGCAGCGGAGGAGCGAAGTTTCTCGATGGCTGTCACGACCAACGACCTGCGCAACGGAATGACTCTCGCGCTCGACGAAGGCTTGTTCGCCGTCGTCGAGTTTCAGCACGTCAAACCCGGCAAGGGTGGAGCGTTCGTCCGCACGAAGCTCAAGAACGTCCGCACAGGGGCCGTCATCGAGCGCACGTTCCGGGCCGACGAGCGAGTCGAGCAGGCCATCGTCCAAAAGCGCGAGATGCAGTACCTCTACAGCGATGGCACCGACTACGTGTTCATGGACACGACCTCCTACGAGCAGATCCACGTGCCGAGCGCCACGCTCGGCGACGCGGCGAAGTTCGTGAAGGAGGGCGACAGCGCCGTGCTGCAGTTCTACGAGAGCGAGATTGTCGGGGTGGACCTCCCGGCGGCGGTGGAGCTGAAGGTGTCGGAGACCGAGCCCGGCGTACAGGGAGATCGCGTCTCCGGCGCCCGCAAGCCGGCCACGCTCGAGACCGGGCTGGTCCTCCAGGTGCCCCTGTTCGTCAACCCAGGCGAGCGGATCAAGGTGGACACGCGCACCGGCCAGTACATCACCCGAGCCTGAAGGTGGTAGGTGGGGCGCAGCGGCCAGTTCCCACCGAAGGGCCCAGGCACGAGGCCCGCGAGCGGGCGATGGCACTGCTCTACGAGGCCGAGCTCAAGTGCCTGGACCCCGTCGAGCTCCTCCAGGGGCTCCCCGCGGCGCCGGACCCCTTCGCCTCGGAACTCGTCGTGGGGGTTGCCACCCAGCGACCGGTGATCGACTCGCTCGTAGCCGACACGTCGGTGAGCTGGGAGCTAGATCGCATGCCGATAGTCGATCGTACGATCCTGAGGCTCGCCACCTACGAACTGCTCGAGCAGCCGGCCACGCCGATAGCGGTGGTGATCGACGAGGCCGTCGAGCTTGCGAAGCAGTACTCGACCGAGGACTCCGGGGCGTTCGTGAACGGCGTCCTCTCCGAGATTTCGCGCAGGGTCCGCCCCTCCTCTTAGGCTCTCCGCGCACCGGCAGCGGTGCTAACGTCGTCGGGACGACCGTGAAGCGGGTCCCGTGAGGCCCAGACGGAACGTGGAGGAGCCCGAGTGGCTGAGCGTGAGCGCAGACTGACCACACCTCGCGGTGGGGTCTTCGTTCCCCGGGTTCAGGTCCTATCCTCCGAGGACGTCTCGCGGGCGATCACGCGGATCGCGCACGAGATAGTCGAGCGCAACCACGGTCTCTCCGATGTGGTGGTGATCGGCTTGCAGACCGGCGGGGTGCCACTCGCCAGGCGTCTCTCGCAGGTGCTCGAAGAGGTCGAGGGCACCCAGGTGCCGTGCGGGACCCTGGACGTCGCGTTCTACCGCGACGACATCGGCATCCGCCCGGTGCTGCCCGAAGCGGTCACCGACGTTCCCGGGGACCTCGCCGGAGCGCTAGTGGTGCTGGTGGACGACGTCCTGTTCACCGGCCGGACGGTTCGCGCCGCTCTCAACGCGCTCGCCGACTACGGCCGCGCACGCGCTATCCAGCTGGCGGTGATGGTCGACCGCGGGCATCGCGAGATCCCCATCCGAGCCGACTACGTGGGCAAGAACATGCCGACGCGAATGGACGAGCAGGTGGACGTGAGTCTCGACGGCGTGGTGCTCGGCGACGTGGTGCCCCGGTGACCTCTCGCGACGAACAGGGGCCGGAGGGCGGCGACGCAGGGCTCGCAACCGGGGACCAGCCGCCCGAGAGTCGCGACACTGCGCTCGGGGAGCCGTCCCTCGCGAAGGCGGGCGCGGGCCGCCACCACCTGCTCTCGATCGCAGACCTGGGCGCCGAGGGGATCGAGGAGGTGTTGCGGGTGTCCGACGCCTTCGTCGAGGTCTCCAAGCGGGCGATACCCAAGGTGCCGGCGCTCAGGGGGAAGACCGTGGTGACCCTCTTCGTGGAGGAGTCGACCCGCACGAAGCTCTCGTTCGAAACAGCAGCGAAGCGCTTGTCGGCGGACGTGCTGTCGTTCAGCGCGTCGTCTTCCTCGCTCAAGAAGGGAGAGTCCTTGCGCGACACCGTGGAGACCATCGCCGCCATGGGAGTCGACGCCTTCGTGGTCCGGCACTCTGCTGCCGGTGCCCCTGCCGCTGTATCGAAGTGGGTGGACGCGTCCGTGCTGAACGCGGGTGACGGGTGGCACGAGCACCCCACTCAGGCTCTTCTGGACTGCTACACGATCCGACAGGTGCTGGCCGAACGAGATCACCGGGCCCCGCACGAGGCCGGGGTCGAGTGCTTCAAGGGCCTGCGGGTCGGAATCGTCGGCGATATCCGCCACAGCCGCGTGGCGCGCTCGAACGTGCTCGCGCTCGCCGCACTCGGCGCGGAGGTGACTGTCGTCGCGCCCTGGACCCTGCTTCCCCCCGCTGTCGACAGCTGGCCGGTCGCCGAGGTCTCGCAGGACCTCGACTCGGTGCTCGGGAGGCTGGACGTGTGCTACCTGCTGCGGCTCCAGGCCGAGCGCGGGACAGGGCGCTACCTCCCTTCGGTTCGCGAGTACGCCGCCGCCTACGGGCTGAGCGCCGCGCGAGCGGCCGCACTTGCGGAAGGAGCCCTCGTGATGCACCCCGGGCCGATGAACCGCGGGGTGGAGATCGCGGACGAGGTCGCTGGCCTCGCCAACTCGGTCATCCTGCGCCAGGTGGCCAACGGGGTGGCGGTGAGGATGGCGGTGCTGTTCATGCTGCTGGGAACGTCTGGAGGCTCGAGCGCCACCGGTGCTCTTGCCGGACTGTCCGATGCGTGGGAGACGGGCGGTGCCTGAGGCCACAGTCGCCCGAGCCGCCGGCACTGCCGGCAGGCGTGCGCCGCGCAGCGTGCCGACGGTGGTTATACGCGGCGGGACCGTGGTGGACGAGAACGGGCAGCGTCGCGCAGACGTCGTCTGCAACGAGGGAAAGGTCGCCGAGGTCGCCGAGGGCGCCTCGGTCCCCCGGGGCGCCACCGTCCTCGACGCGTCGGGGTGCCTGGTCGCGCCCGGGCTGGTCGACCTCCACGCGCACCTTCGCCAGCCCGGCAAGGAGGACGCCGAGTGCATCGAGAGCGGCGCGCGCGCCGCCGCTCTGGGCGGGTTCACGGCCGTGGTGGCCATGCCCAACACCGATCCGCCCGTAGACGACGCCTCGGTCGCCTCGGAGGTCCTCGCACTCGGAGCCGCTGCAATTTGCCGGGTCGAGGTGGCAGGGGCCATCACCGTGGGTCGCATGGGTGAGAGCCTGTCCCCGATGGGCGAGCTCGCGGCCATGGGCGTGCGCATCTTCACCGACGATGGTGTGGGTGTGCAGGATTCGGGTCTGATGAGACGGGCGCTCGAGTACGCGAGGGGGCTCGGCGTGGTCGTGGCCGAGCATTGCGAGGAGAGCTCGCTGGCTTGCGGTGCCGCGATGCACGAAGGGGAGTGGTCGAGCCGTCTGGGGCTACCTGGCGCTCCGGCGGAGGCAGAGGAGCTGATGGTGGCGCGCGACATAGCGCTTGCCCGCCTCACGCGGGGATCGCTGCACCTGCTTCACCTCTCCTCGGCGGGGTCGGTCGCACTGGTGGCAGCGGCGAAGGCCGAGGGACTTCGTGTGACCTCCGAGGTGACGCCGCACCATCTGTCGCTGACCCACGCAGAGCTCGCAGGCTACGACCCGGTGTTCAAGGTGAACCCGCCGCTTCGCACGGCGGCCGACGTGACAGCCCTGCGCGAGGGTTGCGCAAACGGCACCGTCGACGCGGTTGCCACGGACCACGCGCCCCACCCCGCCGAGGCGAAGGACGTGCCCCTCGCCGATGCCGCCCCCGGGATGATCGGGCTCGAGACCGCGCTCGCCGTGGCACTCGGAGCCTTGGTCCGTGCGGAGGGTGTGGCGGACCGGGAGACGGACTGGGGGAACGTGGCCTCTTCGTCCAACGGCGGGAGGCGGCGTGTGCTGGGCGGGCCCGCAGGCTCGGCAGGTACAGCCGGCTCTGCCGGCCTTCGAGCCGGCGGTCCCTCGCGCAAGATCACGATGGGAGAAGTGCTCGGGCTCATGTCGTGGAAGCCGGCGCGCATCGCTTCGATCTCGACGGCGACGGGCGGCGACCAGGGAGGCCCGATCCACCCCGGGGCCCCCGCCAACCTCGTCGTCTTCGACCCGGCCGAGAGCTGGGTCGTCGACCCGGCGCGCATGGCGAGCCGTAGCCGCAACACCCCCTGGGCGGGCCGGACGCTGACCGGCCGTGTGCGCCACACGATCTGTGCCGGCGAGCCCGTGGTGGTCGGGTCCGAGGCCCAGAGGTGACGAGCGCGCCCTCGGGGGCCCCGCAACGGGGCACCGGCGGCGCCGGCACTTGGAGCGATCCCCGCACCGAGCGCCCGCCGGCTCTGCTCGTGCTCGCAGACGGAGAGGTGTTCGAGGGCGAGGCGATAGGCCCGCTCCCGCCCGAAGGCGTGTCCGTGGGCGAGCTCGTCTTCAACACCGTGCTCAGCGGCTACCAGGAGGTCGTCACCGACCCGAGCTACGCGGGACAGGTCGTCGCGTTCACCTACCCGCACATCGGCAACTACGGGGTGAACCCCGCCGACGAGGAGGCGCCGAGGCCCTTCTGTAGGGGAGTGGTCGTGCGCGACCTCGCCGACCACCCGTCGTCGTGGCGCGCGACCGGGTCGCTCGAGGACTTTCTCTTCCAAAGCGCGTTGCCGGGGATCACGGGGGTGGACACGCGCCGGCTCACAAAGCACCTGCGAACGGACGGGGCCATGGGCTGCGCGTTCGGCACGGCGCAGGAGTCCGAGCTGCGCGCGGCGGCAGTGGCGGAGCCCGGTACGAGCGGCCGCGACCTCGTGTCGGAGGTGACCACCGACACGACCTACGAAGTCGGCTCGGGGCCGCTGCGGGTGGTCGCCTACGACTTCGGCGTGAAGCAGACCATGCTCCGTAGCCTCGGCGCCCTCGCCACCGTGACCGTCGTGCCAGCCACCTTCGGGGCGTCGAGCGCCCTCGACCTGGACCCCGACGGCGTCTTCCTCTCGAACGGACCGGGCGACCCCGCCGCCTTGGAGACCCAGGCCGGCATCGTCTCGGAGTTGCTCGGCAAGGTGCCCGTCTTCGGCATATGCCTCGGCCACCAGCTCCTCGGAGCGGCGCTCGGGGCCCGGACTTTCAAGCTCCGCTTCGGGCACCACGGCGGCAACCATCCGGTCCGGCGGCTCGACACCGGCAAGGTGGAGATCACCAGCCAGAACCACAACTACGCAGTCGACGCCGCCTCCCTGCCCACCGCCGGGGCCAGAGCCACTGAGGTGACCCACGTCAACCTGAACGACGGAGTGATCGAGGGGATCCGCTGCGAGAAGCTCGCCGCCTTCGGCGTGCAGTACCACCCGGAGGCCGGCCCGGGCCCGCACGACGCCCGCTACCTCTTCGAGGAGTTCCGCGAGCTGTTGCTGTCGGGGACGAGGCGTCGGCCCCTCACCGACACTGGACGCGACGACGTGGTCCAGACCTGATGCCCAGGCGCAGCGACATCGAGACGATCCTCGTGATCGGCTCGGGGCCGATCGTGATCGGCCAGGCCTGCGAGTTCGACTACTCGGGCAGCCAGGCCTGCCGCGTGCTCCGGGCGGAGGGCTACCGCGTGGTGCTGGCGAATTCCAATCCCGCGACGATCATGACCGACCCCGAGCTCGCGGACCGCACGTACATCGAGCCACTCGACGCCGGGGTCCTCGCCGCGATCGTCGAGCGGGAGAGGCCCGATGCCCTTCTGCCTACCCTCGGGGGCCAGACGGGGCTCAACCTGGCCATGGCGCTCGAAGGCGAAGGCGTGCTCGATCGGTTCGGCGTGGAGCTGATCGGGGCCAACGCGCAGGCCATCACCACCGCCGAGGACAGAAGGCGTTTCTCCGAGGCGATGGGGGAGATCGGCCTGGAGGTGCCGCCTTCGGGCTTCGCGAGCTCCCTGGAGGAGGCGATGGCGGTCGGGGAGGCCGTCGGCTACCCGATCATGGTGCGGCCGAGCTTCATCCTTGGAGGGGCCGGCACGGGGACGGCGAAGGACCGGGCCGAGCTCGCCCGGGTCGCGGCAGAAGGGCTCGCCGCGAGCCCCGTCTCGCGCGTGCTGATCGAACGCTCCATCGCAGGCTGGAAGGAGTTCGAGCTCGAGGTGATGCGCGACCGCGCGGACAACTGCGTGGTGGTCTGCTCGATCGAGAACTTCGACCCGATGGGCGTCCACACCGGCGACTCCATCACAGTCGCGCCGGCGCAGACCCTGTCGGACGTCGAGTATCAGGCCATGCGCGACGACGCGTTCGCGTGTATCAGGCGAGTTGGCGTCGAGACGGGTGGCTCCAACATCCAGTTCGCGGTCGATCCGCGCACCGGCCGCAGGCTCGTCATCGAGATGAACCCGAGGGTGTCGCGGTCGTCCGCTCTGGCATCGAAGGCGACGGGCTTCCCGATAGCAAAGATCGCCGCGCGGCTTGCGGTCGGTTACACGCTCGACGAGATCGCGAACGACATCACCGGTGCCACGCCGGCGAGCTTCGAACCGACCATCGACTACGTCGTCACCAAGATCCCGCGTTGGGCGTTCGAGAAGCTGCCCGGCAGCGTCGAGCGGCTCGGCACCCGTATGCAGTCGGTCGGCGAGGTGATGGCGATCGGGCGCACCTTCTGCGAGTCCCTCCAGAAGGCGATCCGCTCGCTCGAGCAGGGGCGCTTCGGCCTGAACGCCGACCCGGCTGAGGCCGCCTACGAGCTGCTCGAGGACAGCGAGCTTGTGGAGCGCGCCTGCGAGCCGACGCCGCAGAGGGTGTTCCAGATGGAGGCGGCCCTGCGCAGAGGGGTGAGCCCCGAGTCCCTTGCCGCTGCGACCGGGGTGGACCCGTGGTTCGTGGGCCAGCTCCAGCGCATCAGCGCCGCCCGCCTGCGCCTCGAAGCGCTCGGTCGTGCGGGTACGGAGGTGGAGAGGCTGGATCGCAGGAGCTGGCGTGAGCTGAAACGGCACGGTTTCTCCGATGCCCAGGTCGCGTACCTGCTCTCGAGGGGGCGCCAGGGGGAGGACCCCGCAGGCCCGGTGGCGGACGGCGCGGCGGAAGGGCCAGTGGACGGGCCAGTGGACGGCCCCGCGAACGGGCCAGTGGACGGGGCATTGGACGAAGCCCGAGCGCGCGCCGCCCGGCTTCGCGCCGGGGTGCGGCCCACCTTCAAGACCGTCGACACCTGCGGCGCCGAGTTCGCGGCCAGCACCCCTTACCACTACGCGACGTACGAGGACGAGGACGAGGTGCGTCGTAGCGAGCGCCCCCGGGTCATGATCCTCGGCTCGGGACCCAACCGGATCGGCCAGGGGATCGAGTTCGACTACTGCTGCGTGCACGCGTCGATGGCGCTGCGCGAGGCCGGCTACGAGACGGTCATGGTCAACTGCAACCCCGAGACGGTCTCGACCGACTACGACACCTCCGACCGTCTCTACTTCGAGCCCCTCACGGCCGAGGATGTGGCGAACGTGATCGAATCCGAGCTCAGGGCCGGCGAGCATTCACCGGCGGGCGTGGCGCCTTTGGCCGGGGTGATCGTCTCGCTGGGCGGTCAGACCCCACTGAAGCTCGCCCACAGCGTCGACCCCGCTCTGGTGCTCGGCACGGCCCCCGCCTCGATCGACCTCGCCGAGGATCGCGAGCGGTGGAACGCGCTGTGCGAGACGCTCCGCATCCCCCAGCCCCCCGGGGGCGCCGCGTCGACCGTGAACGAGGCCTTGGCCGTGGCGGCGAAGATCGGCTATCCGGTCCTCGTGCGGCCGAGCTACGTGCTCGGAGGACGCGCCATGGAGATCGTCTACGACGACGAGCGGCTCGAGGAGGTGTTCCGCGCCCTGGAGGGCTCGCTGCGGAGCGAAGGCGGCGTCTCCTCGCAACGTCCGGTGTTGATCGACCGCTTCTTGGAGGACGCCGTCGAGGTGGACGTCGACTCGGTTCGCGACGCCGCCGGCGAGGTGTTCGTGGCCGGGATCATGGAGCACGTCGAAGAGGCAGGTGTCCACTCGGGCGACTCGGCCTGCGCGCTGCCTCCCCAGACGCTGGCGCCCTCGGTGGTGGCGCAGCTCGAGGAGCACACGCGGTCGATCGCTGCGTCGTTGGGAGTGGTGGGCCTTCTGAACGTGCAGTTTGCAGTGAAGGACTCCGTGGCGTACGTCCTGGAGGCGAACCCGCGTGCCAGCCGCACGGTCCCGTTTGTCGCGAAGGCGACCGGGATACCGCTAGCGAAGGTGGCGGCGCGGGTGATGATGGGGGCGACGCTCGCAGAGCTGCGCGAGGAGCGCTTGCTCCGGCCACGGTCGAACGGTGACTGGGTGAGCGTGAAGGAAGCGGTGCTGCCGTTCGACCGGTTTCCCGGGGTCGACAGTCTTCTGGGCCCCGAGATGCGCTCCACCGGCGAGGTGATGGGTATCGCCCGCAGCTTCGGGCTCGCATTCGCCAAGAGCCAGATCGCCGCTGGTACCCGCCTGCCGTCCTCGGGAACCGTCTTCCTCTCCCTGGCCGACCGCGACAAGGCGTCGGGCCTCGGGGCTGCCCGCGGCTTCGCCGATCTCGGACTGGAGCTCGCCGCTACCTCCGGGACCGCGGCTTACCTGGAGTCGAACGGGGTAAAGGTCTCCACCGTGGTGGGAAAGGTGGGCGAGGTGGGGGCGGCCGACGCGGTCGAACTGATCTCCTCGGGCCGGGTGCAGCTGGTGGTCAACACCCCGCGCGGCCGCGGGCCGCGCGCGGACGGCCTGCACATTCGCTCTACCGCTTCGCTCCACCAGGTGCCCTGCCTGACCACTGTGGCCGCCGCGCGCGCAGCCGCCGCCGGCATCGCAGACTGGCGCCGGCACGGGCTGTCGGTGATCAGCTTGCAGGAGGTGCACGGCGAAGAGGCTCACCGACCAGAGAGCGAGGTGCACGGCGAAGCGGCGCACCGACCAGACAGCGAGGTGCACGGCGAAGCGGCGCACCGACCAGACAGCGAGGTGCACGGCGGAGCGGCGCACCGACCGGGGGACGAGGTGCGCGGGGCATGAGGGCCTGGCCGATCGCGGGGGTGGACCTGCGGACGCGCGTCGGATCGGTGCAGCTGGCCAACCCGGTCCTCACTGCCTCGGGGACCTCAGGCCACGGGGCCGAGCTCGCCGGCTACATGGACCTGGCCACGTTGGGGGCGGTGGTGGTCAAGTCGCTCTCGGCCGACCCGTGGCCCGGCAATCCCGGTCCGAGGGTGACCGAGACCCCCGCCGGAATGCTGAACTCGGTCGGGCTCCAGGGCCCCGGCGTGGGCGCCTGGCGCAGCGACGAGCTGCCCGCGCTCGTCGAGCGCGGCGCCAAGGTCGTCGCGAGCATCTGGGGACGATGCGTAGACGACTACGCGCGCGCCGCCGCATTGCTCGCCGGCGCCCCCGGGGTATTGGCGGTGGAGGTGAACGTGAGCTGTCCCAACATCGAGGACCGCAGCCGGATGTTCGCGCACTCGGCGCGCGCCACGGCGGAGGCGGTGGCGGCTGCCGAGGCTTGTGGGATCGCGCGTTGGGTGAAGCTGAGCCCCAACGTCTCGGACCTCGTAGAGATCGCGGGCGCTGCGCTCGACGCCGGTGCAGAGGCGCTCGTGCTCGTGAACACGATGCTGGGCATGGCAGTAGACGTCCGCGGGCGCTCCTACGGGCTCGGGTCCGGCCCGGGCGGCGGAGGGCTGTCGGGCCCCGCGATCCGGCCGGTCGCACTGCGCGCCGTCCACGACTGCAGGGCAGCGTTTCCCGCCACGGCGATCGTGGGGGTGGGCGGCGTGACGAGGGGGGTGGACGCGGTGGCGATGATGATGGCCGGCGCCGACGCGGTCGAGGTTGGCACAGCAACCTTTCGGGATCCTCGCGCGCCGGCCAAGGTGCTGGCGGGCCTCGCGCGCTGGTGCCGTTGGAACGGAGTGGCCAATCTCCGCTCGATAGTCGGGTGCGTCCAAGGGAGCGATGTCGCTGTCGGTGTCGGGGGTCTCGATGACCCCCGATGACCAGCGCGGACGGCTGGCCCTCGCCCTCGACGTCGACGACCTCGTGCTCGCGCTTCGCACGGCGCGTCGGCTCGCTCCGTGGTTCGGTGTGGCGAAGGTCGGGCTGGAGCTGTTCACCGCCGCGGGTCCCGAGGTGGTCTCCGCCCTCACGATCGAGGGCTTCCGAGTGTTCCTGGACCTGAAGCTGCACGACATCCCCACGACCGTGAGGCGCGCCGCTCGGGTCATAGGCGGGCTCGGGGCGACCTACACCACCGCCCATGCCGCCGGTGGCGAGGAGATGCTCAGGGCGGCCGTGGAGGGAATGGCCGAGGGCGCCACGGCCGCCGGTTCCGGCTTGCCGTTGGCGGGGGTCCTCGGGGTGACGCTGCTCACGAGCCAACGAGACGCGAGCCGAGAGCTCCTCGCGTCCCGTGCCGGCCTCGCGGCAGCGGCCGGCTGCGGGGGGGTGGTGTGCGCGGCCAGCGACCTACCCTTCGTTCGAGACGCCGCCCCGGGGCTCCTCACGGTCGTACCGGGGATACGGCTCGAAGGCGCCGATCCGGACGACCAGGCGCGCGCCTCGACACCCGCGGCGGCGCTGGCCGCCGGCGCCGACATCCTCGTGGTGGGGCGTGCGGTCACGCACGCGCGGGATCCCGAGGCGGTCGCGTCCGAGCTGGCGCGAGCGGTCACCGCGTCACTGGGCACTCGTAACTGAACGGAAGGCAAAGCAAAACCGTCGCGTACGGGGGTCGTCCGGTTTCGCAGAGGGGTCGTCCCGGCCCGCCGAGAGGTGTGTCAACAACGTGCCAACATCCCCGAGCGCGCGAGAGCACACGCTCGGTACGCGGCGCGCAGTCCGGCCGCACGAGGCGGTGAGGCGGCGAGGCTCGGTGCAAAAAAAAGAGCCTTCTAGGAGGGGATCGTCAGGTGTCCCCCCGCTCGTCAGGGCGCTATGGTGGCCGACATGCCGCAACCCCCTGCACTAACTGCCGAGCAGCGCCAGGCCGCGCTTGACAAGGCCGCCAAGGTCCGTCGCGAAAGGGCCGAGGTGAAAGAGCATCTGAAGATGAGCCGCATCACGCTTGCAGACCTTCTTACGAGAGCGGAGAAGGACGAGACGGTCGGCAAGATGAAAGTGCTGTCGGTCCTCGAGTCCCTACCGGGCCTCGGCAAGGTAAAGGCGCGTCGTCTGATGGAGACGGTCGGGATAAGCGAGAGCCGCCGGCTGCAGGGGCTCGGCGTGAACCAGCGCGAGCAGCTGCTCGCCCATACTGCCAAGCCCTGATCCTCGTCATCTCGGGCCCCGGCGGGGCCGGGAAGGGCACCGTCGCCGGCAGGCTCGTCGAGCGTGACGCGTCACTTTGGTTGAGCAGATCCTGGACTACGCGCCCGCGCCGACCGGGTGAGCCAGAAGATGCGTACACGTTCGTGGACCGCGAGACGTTCGAGGCGCGCCGGGCCGCCGGCGGGTTCCTGGAGTCGGCCGAGTTCTTCGGCCACCTCTACGGCACTCCGATCCCCGACCCTCCGCCCGGCAAGGACGTGGTGCTCGAGATCGATCTCCAGGGGGCACGCCAGGTGATCCAGAGCAACCCGGACGTGCTCCTCGTCCTCCTGCTCCCCCCCTCCGTCGAACAACAGACGGAGCGCCTGCGGGGCCGGGGCGACGAAGAGGAGGAGGTGGTCAGGCGCATCGCCAAGGGGATCGAGGAGGAGCGCCTCGGCCGCTCCCTCACCCGCCACGTGGTCGTCAACAGCGACCGCGACCAGGCCGTGGCCCAGGTGGCGGGTATACTGGAAGGTCACCGCAAGCAGCGCGGGGACCTTCCGACCGGAGCCGACCTGGTCGGGGACCCCGACGACGGCCGCGGAGGATGACCCCGCCGGCGAGCAGACCCGACCCGCTCGGCGACCGACCCGCCAGAGGAGCCAGATGGCCTATCGCCGCACCACGCTCATCGACCCGCCGATAGAGAGCCTCCTCGACAAGGTGGACTCGAAGTTCACCCTCGTGTCCCTCTCGGCCAAGCGAGCCCGCCAGATCAACTCCTACTACAACCAACTGGGAGAAGGGATGGGCATGGTGGTCCCTCCTCAAGTGGCGTCCGTCTCGGGCAAGCCCCTGACGATCGCCTTCGAGGAGATCGCCGCCGCCAAGGCGACGTACCACCATCCCGAGTCGGGTGCCGAGGGAGAAGGAGAAGACGTCGCAGCCGAAGCCTCCTCCGAGCTCTCCTCGAACGGCGTGGCCCCGGCCTCGCAAGTGGATGCCTCCGCGGCGGGCGACGGCGCTGACGGCGCCACGACCTCGGTGCCCGCGGGCGAAGGCGACGCGCAGGAGCCCGAGGCGACGGCCGGCGACTAGCGCCGGAGCGTTCAAGCTCGAGGGCACGTAACAGCGGTGCGAACACGAGAGAGGTGACGATGGCACCTCCGGCGGGGGGCAAGAAGGTCGTCCTCGGGGTGACCGGTGGCATCGCCGCGTACAAGGCGGTCGAGCTCTGCCGGCGGCTCGTGGACGCGGGAGCGCACGTCGTGCCCGTGCTCACCGACGACGCCCTTCGCTTCGTGGGTGAGGTCACGTTCTCCGCGCTGGGGTCGGAGCGCTGCCACCACAGCCTCTTCGAGGACTCCGACCCGATCCCCCACACCAGGCTCGGCCAGAGCGCGGACGTGGTCGTAGTCGCGCCCGCCACTGCGCGGTTCATCGGTTGCTACGCAGGAGGGATTGCAGACGGGCTCCTCACCGCCACGGTCCTCGCGACGCGCGCGCCAGTGGTCGTGTGCCCTGCGATGCACACCGAGATGTGGGAGCACCCCGCCGTGCAGGAGAACCTGGCAACTCTCGCACGCCGCGGCGTGAGGATCGTCCCTCCCACGGAGGGCAGGCTCGCAGGAGGGGACGTCGGCGCCGGTCGGATGGCAGAGATCGAGGTGATCCTCGAAGAGGTGCTCGCGGTCCTCGCCGGTGACCCCGGCACCCGCTCGCGCGCGGGCGACCTGTCGGGAAGGCGGGTCCTCGTGAGCGCCGGCGGTACCCGCGAGCCGGTCGACCCGGTGCGCTTCATCGGCAACCGCTCCTCGGGAAAGCAGGGCCACGCATTAGCCGAGGCCGCGTCCGAGCGCGGTGCCGAGGTCGTCCTGGTGACCACCACCTCGCGGCCCGGTCCTGCAGGATCGACCGTCGTGCGCGTCGCCACGGCGGCCGAGATGGAGCGAGAGATGTTGGAGCATGCAACCGCCGCCGACGTCGTGGTGATGGCTGCCGCGGTGGCCGACTTCCGCCCCAAGGCGACCTTCCCGACCAAGCTGCCGAGGTCCGAGGGGCTCGCCGAGATCATTCTGGAGCCGACCCCGGACATCCTCGCCGAGCTCGGTCGCAGGCGTACAGGCGGCCAGGTGCTGGTCGGGTTCGCGGCGGAGACCCACGAGGTGGCCGAACGGGCCTCTGCGAAGCTCGTCGCGAAGGGGGTCGACCTCATCGTCGCCAACGACGTGTCAGCTCCGGGTGTCGGCTTCGACCACGAGACGAACGAGGTACTGATCCTCGGGTCAGACGGCAGCAGCACGCACGTGCCCCTGGCGTCGAAAGTTAAGGTCGCGAACGCCGTTCTGGATACTGTGGTCGACCGCCTCCGCGACCACGATCGGGCGGGTGGGGGCCAGAGCCCGAGGAGCGATCCGTGACTGCGCGCCACACATTCACCTCCGAGTCGGTTACCGAGGGCCATCCCGACAAGATGGCCGACCAGATCTCCGACGCCGTGCTGGACGCCGTGATAGGCGCCGACCCGCGCGCCCGGGTGGCTTGCGAGACCCTGCTCACCACCGGCCTGGTGGTAGTCGCCGGAGAGGTGACCACGACCTGTTACGTGGACATCCCGCGTCTGGTCCGCGACGTCATCTGCGACATCGGCTACGACCAAGAGGGTCACGGCTTCAACGGTCGTACCTGCGGCGTGATGGTGGCCCTCGATGAGCAGTCACCGGACATCGCCCAAGGAGTCAACGCCGCCCACGAGGTGAGGAGCGGTTCGGGCGGCGAGGACCAGCTCAATTCCCAAGGAGCAGGGGACCAGGGGATGATGTTCGGCTACGCGTGCGACGAGACGCCCGACTCGATGCCGGTGCCCATCTGGCTGGCCCACCGGCTCGCGCAGCGCCTCGCCCAGGTGCGGCGCGTGGGAGTGCTTCCCTACCTCCGCCCGGACGGCAAGACTCAGGTGAGCGTCGTCTACGAGGGCGGCCGCCCGGTCGCACTCGACACGATCCTCATCTCGACTCAGCACGCGCCGGGTCTCGACATCGAGACGCTCCTGCTCCCGGACCTGCGCGAGCACGTCATCCACCCGTTGTTGCCTCCCGACCTAGACGCGTCGAGGCTCCGTGTGCTCGCCAACCCGACCGGGCGCTTCGAGCTCGGCGGGCCCCACGCCGACACGGGGCTCACCGGCCGAAAGATCATCGTGGACACCTACGGGGGGATGGCTCGCCACGGCGGGGGGGCGTTCTCCGGGAAGGACCCTTCGAAGGTGGACCGCTCGGCGGCCTACGCCGCGCGTTGGGTGGCGAAGCACGTGGTGTGCGCAGGGGCGGCACGCCGGTGCGAGGTACAGGTCGCATACGCGATCGGAGTCGCCCACCCGGTGTCCCTGATGGTCGACACCTTCGGCACCGAGTCCGTCGACCCGTCGCTGATCGAGAAGGCGATACGAGAGATCTTCGACCTCCGTCCGGCCGCCATCGTCCGCGACCTCGACCTGCTGCGTCCCATCTACAGGCGCACCGCCGCCTACGGCCACTTCGGGCGCAGCGACAAGGAGTTCACCTGGGAGGCGACGCCGCGGGTGGACGACCTGAAGCAAGCCCTCGGTCTGTAGAGGCGGTGCCGTCGGGCACCGGCTCGACCGGAGGGCCGGGGCGCGTCGTGCGCGTGGTGCCCGACGTGCCGGCACTGCGAAAGACCTTCGACTACTCGGTGCCCGAACAGGCGAGCGACCTGGTCCGGGTGGGGACCCAGGTGCGGGTCGTGCTCCACGGCCGGCGCGTCGATGCCTGGGTAGTCGAGGTGGACGTGGCGCCGGACCCGGCGATCGCGCTTCGTGCGATCGAATCGGTGAAGGGCTGGGGCCCACCGCAGTCGGTGGTCGCCCTCGGCAATTGGGCGGCATGGCGGTGGGCAGGCCCGGTCTCGACCTTCTTGAAGACCGCCTCCTCCACCCGCCGGGTGGCGGCGCTACCCGAGAAGACCGCCCGGCCGCCGCTACGCCCGGGCACCGGCGTCACGCCGTCCTCCGCCGGGACCAGCTCGGGCGACACCGCGCACCGGGCCGCGAGCCTGGGCCCGCCCGCGGACGAGGCGGGGGAGCAGTTCGCCGAGGCGCTCGCCGGTGGGGTCACCGTGGTCCGCGTGGCGCCCGCGGTCCATCCCCTGCGCCTGGCGATCAGGACTGCGGAGCTCCTCGAAGGCGCTGCCGATTCTGCGGGGGTCCTCGTCCTGGTCCCCGAGCACGACCAGGCGTCGAGGCTGGCTGCCCGGCTCAGGGCTTCGGGGCTTGCAGTTGCGCTGCTCCCAGGTGAATGGGCGGCCGCGCGCGCGGGGGGATGCGTCGTGGTGGGCACGCGCGCTGCGGCCATGGCGCCCCTGCCGCGCCTTGCGGGCGCGGTGGTGCTCGACGCCCACGACGAGGGTTATCGCGAGCAGCGCGCCCCGACCTGGTGCGCGTGGGAGGTCGTGGCGGAGCGAGCGAGGCGCGACGGAGCACCGTGCGCGCTCGTCTCGCCGTGCCCGACGCTCGACCTGCTCGCCGCGGGGAGGCTCGTGGCCCCTTCGCGGCGTGCCGAGCGAGGAGGTTGGGCGGCCTTCGAGATCGTGGACCGGCGCGAGGACGATCCGCGCACCGGCCTCTTCTCCGAGCGGCTCGTGACGCTCGTGCGTTGGGCGGGAGAGGTGAGCGGTAGGCGTGTCCTTTGCGTGCTCAACCGCAAGGGTCGCGTGAGGCTGTTGGCGTGCGCGGCGTGCCGCGAGATCGCGCGCTGCGAACGGTGCAACGGGGCGCTCGAACTGATCGACGACGTCGGAGCGCGACGGCTGCGCTGCAGGCGATGTGAAGCGCAACGCCCAGTGGTGTGCGCGCGCTGCGGTGGCGGCAAGATGCGCGCGATCCGCGTAGGAGTGTCGAGGGCGCGTGAGGAGCTCGAGGCCCTCGCGGGGACCCCGGTGGCGGAGGTGTGGGGGGGCGCGCCCAGGAGCCCGGGTGACCCCGCCGAGCCCGGCACCGCTGTGACGGTCGGGACCGAGGCGCTGCTGCACCAGGCGCGGCGGGCCGACGCGGTGGCGTTCTTGGACTTCGACGCCGAGCTGCTGGCGCCGAGGATGCGCGCCTCCGAGGAAGCCCTCGCCCTCCTGGCCCGGGCCTCGCGGCTCGTCGCCGCCCGTGGCGGTGGCGACACGCAGGCCGGCACGGGCCGTGCCGGTGGGAGGGTGCTCGTCCAGACGCGCCTACCCGACCACGAGGTGCTCACGGCCGCCGTGTCGGCCGACCCGGCGCGAGTGGCGGACGCCGAGGAGCCGGTGCGCCGGGCGCTCGGGCTCCCGCCGTTCAGCGCGTTGGCCGTGATCTCCGGAGCGAACGCGGACGCCTACGGACACTCGTTGCGCGAGGTCGTGAGCGCGGACGTCGAGGTGTCGGGTCCCACCGACGGTATTTGGTCGCTGCGTGCTCGGTCGCACGAGGAGCTGTGCTCGCTGCTCGAGGCGGTCGAACGCCCTGCGGGCCGCCTGCGGGTCGAGGTCGATCCGATCCGGGTCTGAGCGGGCCTCTCAAACCTCTTGGGTAGCATGACCAGGTGGCGACGTACTCGATCCGCACCTACGGGGACCCCGTTCTGCGCCAGCGTGCGCCAGAGGTCACCGAGATCGACGGGCGCCTGAAGACCCTCGTCGACGACATGGTCGCCACGATGTACGAGGCGCCAGGCGTGGGCCTCGCAGCCCCGCAGGTGGGCGTGCAGAAGCGGCTCTTCGTGTACGACCTGCACGACGAAGAGGGGCCCAAGGTGATCGTCAACCCCGAGCTCTCCGAGGCGCGCGGGGAATGGACCTTCGAGGAGGGCTGCCTGTCGGTGCCGGGGATGTCGTGGCCCATCGTCCGCCCCAAGGAGGTCCACCTCAGAGGTTTCGACCTCGACGGCAACGAGGTCTCCATCGAGGCGGACGAGTTCGAGGCCCGTGTCTACCAGCACGAGCTCGACCATCTCGATGGCGTGCTGCTCGTAGACCGGCTCGACACCGACCAGCGCAAGGAGGCGTTGCGCGTCCTACGGGAGCGGGCGCTGGGCCTGCCCGGGGCCTGGACTGCGTCCCGAGAGGTCGCAGGCGGCGGCGCGAGTGACGAGAGCGCCCACGAGCTCTAAAGAGGCCCGCGAACAAGTCGCTTCTTCGCGCTCCGGGTAGCTTCGGGCGAATGGCCCGGCTCGCCTTCCTCGGGACCCCCGAACCGGCCGCGACCTCGCTGCGGGCCCTGATAGGGGCGGGTCACGACGTCGTGCTGGTCGTCACCCGACCGGACAAGCGCAGGGGACGAGGAGCACTGGCGGCCCCGAGCCCGGTCAAGCAGGTTGCCCTCGAGGCGGGGTTGACCGTCACCGAACGCGTAGACGACGTCGTGGGTTGCGGAGCCGAGCTGGGCGTGGTCGTCGCGTACGGGCGCATCGTCCCGGCGAGCGTCCTCGCGAGGCTCTCGATGGTCAACGCCCACTTCTCGCTCCTGCCGCGCTGGCGCGGGGCTGCTCCTGTGGAGAGAGCGATACTCGCCGGTGACCGTTACACAGGCGTGAGCATCATGCGCCTCGAGGAAGGTCTCGACACTGGCCCGGTGCTCGCGGCGCGGCCCGAGCAGATCCACCATTCCCAGCGCGAGCATGCCGCGGCGCTCACCCGCCGACTGGCAGAGGTGGCGGCCGAGATGCTGGTGGAGCTCCTCTCGGAGGGCGCGGCTGCGCTGGGTCCCGGTACCGCCCAGGCGGGCGAAGCCACCTACGCGGCAAAGCTCGAGCCACAAGAGCTGATGCTCGACTTCTCCCGCAATGTGCTCGAGCTCGAGCGCACGGTCAGGCTCGATCGCTCCTGGACCACGTTTCGCGACGAGAGGCTGCGCGTGCTCGACGCGGTGGCGAGAGACGGCCGGGCGCCGGAGTCGTCTGGCGCACCTGCGAGGTACTCGACTGCCGCGCCCGTGGCCTCGCCCGCGCGTTCTCACGCGGCCGTGCCCGTGACGGGTGCGCTCCTCGGGACGGCCGTGCAGGCGTCAGATGGGATGCTCGAGCTCTTGGAGGTCCAACCCGCCGGGCGCCGAGCGCAGTCGGCGGCGGACTGGATTCGCGGGGCGCGTCCAGAGCCGGGGGAACGGCTCGGGGAGTGACTCGGCGCATCACTGGCCTCGACGCATCGAACAGCTCGCTGCATCACCGGGCCAGTCGTTTCACCGGGGCCGTCGCATCACCGGGAGTGCCGGCGAGGTCCAGTTAGGCTCGGCGGACGATGCTGCGGATCGCCCCGTCTGTGCTGTCCGCCGACTTCGGTGGCCTCGCGGAGGCGGTCGGAGAGGTGAGCAACGAAGCGGACTGGCTCCATGTCGACGTCATGGACGGCCACTTCGTACCGAACCTGACGATCGGCCCTCCGGTGGTGAAGTCGCTCCGTTCGCACTCGGGGCTCTTCTTCGACTGTCACCTGATGATGACGAACCCCGGTGACTACCTCGAGGCGTTCCGCCTGGCGGGCGCCGACGGGTGCACCGTCCACGTCGAGGTGGGCACGACCGCCGAGCTCCTCGCCGAGGCGAAGGGGCTGGGGTTGCTCGCTGGGCTGGCGTTGAACCCGGAGACGCCTTTCGAAGCCATCGACCCCTATCTCGAGGCGGCCGACCTGATCCTGTGCATGACCGTGCACCCCGGCTTCGGAGGTCAGGAGTTCATCGCAGAGGTGCTCGACAAGATCGCCCGTACTCGCAAGGAGCTCGACCGTCGCGGTCTGCCCGCCGAGCTCGAGGTCGACGGCGGGATCGACGAGCAAACAGCCCCGCTCGTCGTAAGGGCAGGCGCCACCGTGCTCGTGGCGGGTTCCGCGATCTTCGCGGACCCCAAGCCCTGGGAAGCGGCGCGTCGGATCCGGGTCGCCGGCGAAAAGGCCCTGGCCGGGCGCAAGTAGACTCTTGCGTGCCATGAGACCGGCCGACCCCCCGCCCGACGCGGGCGAGCGGGGAGAGGACGTGGGAGCCGGGGACCTGCAGACTGCAGGACGCTCGGGACCGCGACCGGAGGGCGAGGGCTCCGACGGCGTGGCGGGGGGCGATCAATGGGACGCCGCGGACGCGGCCGCCATGGCCCGCGCCCTCGAGCTTGCGGCGTCGGTACGCACCCGGACGTCGCCCAACCCGTGGGTCGGGTGCGTCGTTGAGCATGACGGTGAGTGGTTCGAAGGTGCCACCGAGCCGCCGGGTGGGGCGCACGCAGAGGTCGTGGCGCTCCGGCGTGCGGGGGCCCGGGCTCGAGGCGCGACCCTCTACACGACCCTCGAGCCCTGCGCCCACCATGGACGCACCCCCCCGTGCGTGGGTGCCATCCGCCAAGCGGGGGTGGCGAGGGTCGTGGTCGGGATGACGGACCCCGATCCCCAGGTTCGAGGCAGCGGATTGGCCCAGCTTCGAGAGTCGCAGATCGCCGCCGAGGTCGGGCTTGCGGCCGACCAGGTGACGGAGCTGCTCGCTCCCTATCTGAAGCATCGCCGGACCGGTCTCCCTTGGGTGGTGCTCAAGCTGGCGTGCACGCTCGACGGGCGCATCGCCGCGCCCGACGGGTCCTCGCGCTGGCTCACCGGCACCGAAGCGCTGGCCGACGCCCACCGTCTGCGTGCGGAGTCCGACGCGGTCCTCGTCGGGTCCGGCACCGTGAGGACGGACGACCCGCAGCTCACCGTGCGCCTGGGCGAGCCGTGCGTCCGCCAGCCCCTAAGGGTGGTGCTCGGTCGGGTCCCGCCAGGGGCGAGGGTCGAGCCCGCGCTCGAGATGGACGGGGAGCCGGCGGCGGTGCTCGGGGCGCTCGGGGCGAAGGGGATCCTCCAGGTGCTGTTAGAGGGCGGAGCGCACGTGGCGCACGCCTTCCACGAGGCAGGCCTCGTGGACCGTTACGTCTTCTACTTGGTGCCGGCGCTGTTCGGCGGGGACGACGCTGTGCCGATGTTCCGCGGTCGTGGCGCGGCGACGCTGGACGGAATGTGGCGGGGGAGGCTCGTGTCGGTCACGAGGCTGGGTCGGGACCTCCGGGTGGAGCTGGAGCGAGGTGCCGATCTCGACGCAGCCGGCGCAAGTGCCGGTGCCGGTGCCGGTGCGACGGCAGAGAGCTGCTGAGATGGCTCTCGCGCCCATAGAGGAAGCGGTCGCCGCCGTCGCCCGAGGCGAGATCGTCGTCGTGGTCGACGACGAGGATCGCGAGAACGAAGGCGACCTGATCATGGCCGCACAGGCCGCCACGCCTGAGAAGATCGCCTTCTTCCTGGCTCACACCTCAGGGGTGATCTGCGTGCCGCTCACGCCCGAGCGGGCGGACCAGCTCGACTTGCCTCTCATGGTGTCCAACAACACCGAGTCCCAGCGCACCGCCTTCACGGTGAGCGTGGACTCGCGCCACGGCACCACCACGGGCATCTCCGCCGAGGACCGAGCGGCGACCATTCAGGTCCTAATAGACCCCCACACGCGTCCGGCCGACCTCAACCGTCCGGGCCACATCTTCCCGCTCCGCTACCGGCCCGGTGGGGTCCTCAAACGCGCCGGACACACCGAGGCCACGATCGACCTCGCGAAGGCGGCCGGCATGTACCCGGCGGGAGTGCTGTGCGAGCTGGTGTCCGAGGACAAGACCCGCATGGCACGACTACCCGAGATCGAGGCCTTCGCCGATGCGAACGGCCTGCCGCTCGTGTCGATCGCGGACCTCATCCGCTACCGGCGCCAGAAGGACAAGCTGGTGCGACGGATCGCAGGGCCCGTGCGGATGCCCACGCGGTACGGCGACTTCACCGGTTACGCGTACGAGTCCTTGATCGACAACGAGCAGCACCTGGCGGTGGTGAAAGGGGAAGTCGCGGGAAAGGGGCCTGTACTCGTGCGTGTGCACTCGGAGTGCCTCACCGGGGACGTGTTCGGCTCGCTCAGATGCGACTGCGGGCCGCAGCTCTCCGAGGCCGTACGCCTGATCGCCGAGGAGGGCACCGGTGTGGTCGTCTACCTGCGCGGCCACGAGGGGAGAGGAATCGGGCTCGCCCACAAGTTGCGCGCGTACCACCTCCAGGAACAGGGCCACGACACCGTCGACGCCAACCTCGAGCTGGGACTGCCCGTCGACAACAGGGAGTACGGGATCGGCGCCCAGATCCTGGTGGACCTCGGCGTGACCACCATGAGGCTCATGACGAACAACCCGATGAAGTACGGGGGACTCGAGGGGTTCGGCCTCGATATCGTCGATCGCGTGCCACTCGAGACCCACCACAATCCCGAGAACATCGAGTACCTCCGGACCAAGCGCGAGAGGCTCGGCCACCTGCTCGAAGGTCTCGATGACGTCCTCTGACAGGACGGCTCTGCCCTCTGACGCGATCGCGAAGGCCACTTCGCGCGTCGGAAGCTGTGTCGAAGGTGAGCTCGAGCACAAGGGTGCGCGCTTTGCGGTCGTGTGTGCCAAGTTCAACGGGGGTATCACCGCGCGGCTCCTCGAAGGGGTGCTCTCCGCCTTCAGCTCGCGTGGGGTGGAGGCCTCCAGAGTCTCTGTGGCGTGGGTGCCGGGGGCATTCGAGGTCCCCCTGGCGGCGCTGCGCTTCGCCTCCTCGGGAGAGGCCGAAGCGGTTCTAGCCCTCGGCGCGGTGATCCGTGGGGAGACTCCGCACTTCGACTTCGTCGCCGGTGAGTGCGCCTCGGGCTGCCAGCGGGTGGCACTGTCGACCGGGGTGCCCATCGTCTTCGGCGTTCTCACGACCGACGACGTCGATCAGGCGCTGGCGCGCTCGGGACCGGGCCCCGACAATCACGGCTACCAAGCTGCTCTCACGGCGTTGGAGATGTGCGATCTCCTCGCGAAGCTGCCTGCGAGCCCAGTGCCGGTGGTGTGAGCGCGTTGCTGAGGCTCGTTCTGCCGAAAGGCTCTCTCGAGGACGCCACGCTCGAGCTGTTCGCAGCGGCGGACCTGAGCGTCGTGCGCGGATCGAGCATCGACTACAGGGCGACGATCGACGATCCGCGCGTCGACGAGGTCAGGATCCTGCGACCGCAGGAGATTCCGCTCTACGTGGCAGAAGGGCTCTTCGACCTCGGGATCACCGGCAGGGACTGGATCGAGGAGACAGGTGCCGAGGTCGTTTCCCTGGGAGAGCTCGCGTACTCGAAGTCCACCGCCAACCCCATCAGGCTCGTGCTCGCCGTGGCCCGTGACTCGCAGATCATGAGCGTCTCCGACCTTCCAGCCGGAGCCCGGGTATCGACCGAGTACCCCGAGCTCACCCGGCGCTGGCTCGAGAAGCACGGGGTCCAGGCGGAGGTCAGCCTCTCCTACGGAGCGACGGAGGCGAAGGTCCCCGAGATCGCCGACGCCGTGGTCGAGATCACCGAGACCGGACGGGCCCTTTCAGCGGCAGGGCTTCGTATCGTCGACACGGTGCTCGTGTCGCGCACCGAGCTGGTCGCGAACCCCCTCGCCGCCGCCGACCCCGCCAAGCGCCATGCGATGGGGCAGCTGCACACCCTGCTCCTCGGAGCACTGGAGGCCCGCGGCAAGGTGTTGCTCAAGCTGAACGTCGCGCGATCGAAACTGCAAGAAGTGGTAGAGGTTCTTCCGTCGATGAAATCCCCTACGGTGTCGGAGCTCTCCGGTGACGCGGGCTACGCCCTCGAGACAGTGGTGGAGAAGTCGAAGGTCAACGTCCTAATTCCGGCGCTCAAGGACCGCGGCGCGACCGACATCGTAGAGCTCGAGATATCCAAGATCGTGCACTAGAGGTGAACGGAGGCTCGTAGATGACGGGTCGTGCTGGGCTGCGACGCGGTGAGGTGTCGCAATTCGACGAGCGGCGCGGCCTGGGTGAAGTCGTCGGCGAGGACGGTACCCCGTACTCCTTCCACAGCACCCAGATCGCCGACGGCTCGAGGCGGATCGAGGTGGGGAGCCGGGTCGTCTTCGTCCCCGTGCCGGGTCACCTAGGACGATTCGAGGCCAGCCAGGTCACCCAGGCGAGCCTTCGTGCGAGGCGCCGCTGATCTGGACGAAGGCGAGCCGTATCTGCGACAACGCGTCGAGAAGCGACGCCTCGGGATCGCCCAGGCGGCCGGCGAGGCCCTCGACCAGGCTGGCCATGGCGTCTACCGCCAGGCGGGCGTCGTCGATGCGGGGCGGGCGCTCCGAGAGGTGCATCGCGGCGAGCTCGAACAGCCCGTAGGCATGATTGGCGATCACGACCTCGGCAGGCGTGGACACGAGCTGGTGCCGGAGCTGCTCGAGACGCGCTGCGAGCTGCTCGGGGTCCTCCGGGCCGAGCTCGTACTCGCCGTCCTCGGCCTCGGCGGTTGCCGGCGTGGCGCGTTGGACCGGGCCCTCTTCGCCGCCACCGGAGGTGCCGGAGGCCTGCTCGCTACCGGTTGCTCGTCCGACCCGGTGCTCGCCATCAGGTGTCCAGAGACTGCTCACGGCTGGTAGCGTATTCTGGCGAAAAGGCAAAGCGGGGTTGCGCCGTGGTGCACCCCCACCCGGCCACAGTTTTGTGCGCCGGGTCGTGGTCATCCCGTCTCGCACGACACCGAGGACGCCGTCCCGCTTTGGCTCGAGGTCCCGGCGATCGCCGGGGCTCGCCGAGGACAGGAGGGACGTCGATCGCCACCACCACCACGACCAGCGAGACGAGGATCAACGACCGCATTCGTGCACGCGACGTGCGACTCGTGGACCCGGACGGCGCGCAGCTCGGGATCAAGCCGTTGCCAGAGGCGCTGGCGATGGCCCGAGAACTGGATCTCGATCTAGTCGAGGTTGCTCCGCAGAACGACCCTCCCGTCTGCAGGATCATGGACTACGGGAAGTTCAAGTTCGACGCAGCTCAGAAGGCGAAGGAATCGCGACGTAAGACCGTCAGCGTCGGCATCAAGGAGATGAAGTACCGGCCGAAGATAGGCCCGGGCGACTTCGAGACGAAGACTCGTCAAGTGCTCAAGTTCTTGAACGAGGGCCACAAGGTCAAGGTGACCATCATGTTCCGGGGTCGAGAGGTGTTCCACCCGGAGCTCGGCAAGAAGATCCTGGATCGGGTCGCCGAACAGGTGGACGGGACCGCACGGGTGGAGTCGGAGGCCAGGCTCGACGGTCGGAACATGGTGATGGTGCTCGCTCCCGACAAGCGTGCCAAGCAGTCCGCAGCGGCCAGAGCAGCACGAGACGACGGTCCCGGTGAGTCGACGCCGCAGGCGGTGGCCGCCGGAGGCGAAGGGGCGGTCGGGGTGGAACCGGAGAAAGAGCACCGAGAGGACATCGAGCAGGCCGATCCCGCTGGTCCACGGGGGACTGCGGCCGGCGGCGAGCCGGCGAGCGGAGAAGGTGGCTGACATGCCGAAGATGAAGACCGACAGGGGTGCAGCAAAGCGTTTCAAGATCACCGGCACCGGACGGCTGCGCCGCCGAAGGGCATACCGGTCGCACCTGCTCGAGAAGAAGCCGAGCACGAGGACTCGTCGCCTCGGGCGAGAGGCCGAGGTCGCCTCCGCCGATCGGCGAGAGGTGCGCAGGCTGCTCGGCAGATAGGCCCGCCGCTCGGCCGCACCTGCGGCCGGGTCGACGAGGTCCGTGAACGCGACGACGAAGGTGAGGAGAGGAGCTAGCAATGGCCAGGGTGAAGCGCGCGATCAACGGGAAGAAGCACCGGCGCGCGGTCCTCGAGCAGGCGCAGGGCTACTACGGAAACCGCAGCCGGAGCTTTCGCTCCGCCAACGAGGCCGTGATGCACTCGCTGCAATACGCGTACAGAGACCGGCGCGCCCGCAAGGGGGACTTCCGGCGGCTGTGGATCCAGCGGATCAACGCAGCGGCTCGGGCCAACGGCACGAGCTACAGCAGGCTGATCGCAGGCCTTCGGACGGCCGAGGTGGTGGTGGACCGCAAGATCCTGGCGGACCTGGCCGTGAGCGAACCCGAGACGTTTACGCACTTGGTGGGAGTGGCCACTTCCGCTCTCGCTGACGGCCAAGGTGGTGCAGGCGTGCCGAGCGCCGGAGAAGCGCAGGAAGCTCCCTGACGACGGGCCTCTCCTTCCGCCACCAGCGGGTGCAGCGGCTGCGAAGGCTGCTGAGCCGGCGCAGCGTGAGGAGCTCGGAAGGCGTGTTCGTCATGGAGGGCGAGAAGCTCCTCACCGGGGCGCTCGACCGGGGGGCCGAGATCGAATCGCTCTACGTCGCGCCGGAGGGTGCTTCGTCGTCTGCGGTCGAGCGAGTCGTGGCTCGGGCTGCAGAGTCGGGAGTGCGAGTGTTCGAGCTGGCGCCCGGGGTGCTCGAGCGGGTGGCGGACACGGTGACGCCCCAGCCGGTCCTGGGGGTGGTCCGCACCCCCTCCGCGACCCTGGACGACCTGGGCCCGGCGGGCTTCGTCGTGGTGTGTGTGGACGTGCGCGACCCGGGCAACGCCGGGGCCGTGATACGTGCGGCAGACGCTGCGGGTTCCGACGGGGTCGTGTGCTGCGAGGGCACCGTGGACCCTTTCAACCCGAAGACGGTGAGGGCCTCCGCCGGATCGGTGCTCCATTTGCCGGTCGTCGTCGGCACCGGCGCGCAGGATGCATTGGACGCGCTTGCGAGACGAGGCTTCCGGCGGCTCGCCGCGGTGGCGCACGGGGGCGTTGCGCATACCGAGGCCGACCTGTCGCTCCCCCTGGCTATCGTGCTCGGAAACGAAGCGGCCGGACTCCCCGATTGGTTGGTCGGCTCGGTCGACGGTCGGGTGACGGTGCCCATGCCGGGAAGAGCCGAGTCGCTCAATGTCTCGATGGCAGCCGCCGTCCTCTGCTTCGAGGTGGCGCGCAGGCGCTCTAACCTCCCGGTGACGGAAGGAGCGAAGTGACCTCACATGGCCCGCCGACCGACGGAGACGCTCTGGTCGAGCCCGGCGAGCTGATCGCGCAAGCCGAGCATGAGATCTCACTGGCCTCCGACCTGTCGGAGCTGCACGAGACGCAGGTCCGGCTTCTGGGCAAGCGCTCGGCGCTCGCCGGCGCCAGGAGTGCTCTCGGCGCCATGGACCCTGCTCTGCGACCGGTCGCGGGACAGAAGCTGCAGAGCGTGCGCGAGGGGATCGAGGCAATGTTGGATCGCCGGCGCAGCGTCCTCGAATCCGAGCAGCGGCGACTACGACTGGGCGGCGACCGCCTCGACCTGACCGAGGTGCGCGTGGAGGGCGAACGTGGGCACCTGCATCTGGTCCAACGGACCCGTGACGAGCTCGAGGACGTCTTCGTGGGGATGGGTTTCGTCGTCGCAGAGGGTCCCGAAGTAGAGACGGACTGGTACAACTTCGAGGCGCTCAACATGCCCCCTGCGCACCCGGCGCGCGGGATGTGGGACACCTTCTACCTGGAGATCGGCGAACCAGAGACCGTTCTCCTGCGCACCCACACCTCGCCGGTGCAGGTCCGTCTCATGCAGGAGCACCGAGTACCTATCTACGCGGTGATCCCGGGGAGGTGCTACCGGCGCGACACGCCAGATGCGAGGCACATCCCGATCTTCCACCAAGTGGAGGGGCTGGTAGTGGACCACGGCATCTCGTTCGCCGACCTCGCCGGGACGATCGAGACGTTCACAGCCGCCTACTTCGGTCCGGAGATCCACTCCAGGCTTCGTCCTTCGTACTTCCCCTTCACCGAACCCTCTGCCGAGTTCGAGGTCACGTGCACGATCTGCAAGGGAAAGGGTTGCCGTACCTGTTCCCACACCGGCTGGATCGAGCTCGGTGGCTGCGGCATGGTGGACCCAGAGGTGTTCTCGGCGGTCGGCATCGACCCCGAGGAGTGGACAGGCTTCGCCTTCGGGTTCGGGATCGACCGGCTGGCGCAGATGCGTCATGTCATCCCGGACATGCGCGTCTTGCTCGAGAACGACGTGCGTTTCCTGCGGCAGATCTGAGGCACGGTGCGCGTTCCGCTCTCATGGCTGCGCGACTTCGCCCCTTTCGAGGGCGACGCGTCCGAGCTGGCCGAGACCTTGGACGACCTGGGCCTGGTGGTCGAGGAGATCCAGGAGGTCGGCCGCGGGCTCAATGACGTGGTGGTGGGACGAGTGCGTGCGATCGCGCCCATCGAGGGAGCGGACAGGATCCGACGTGTGGTCGTCGAGCACGCTTTGGGTGAGGACGTGGAGGTCGTCTGCGGCGCGTGGAACTTCCAAGAGGGCGACCTCGTGGTGTTTGCACCTGTGGGGTCCGTCCTCCCCGGAGACTTCGAGATCACGCGCCGGAAGATGAAGGGCGTCGTCTCGAACGGGATGCTGTGCTCGGGAGCCGAGCTGGGGCTCTCGGACGACCACGAGGGCATTCTCGTGCTGGCCAGTGCTGAAGGTCTTGGGGACACGGACACGACCGAAGGTGGCGGCGACGCCCGGGCGCAGGACCTGGAACCGGGGATGGCGCTCACCGACGCGCTCGGTATCGAGCCGGACGTCGTCTTCGACATCGCGGTGGACGCCAACCGGCCCGACGCGGCCTCGGTGTGCGGCGTGGCTCGAGATCTCGCCGCTCGCCTGCGCCTGCCCTTCACGGTGCCCGAGCCCTCGCTACGGGAGCGGACCGCCGCTCGTGGTCCCGACGGCTCGGCCGACGAGGTGACGCTCGAGGTGGTCGACCGCGACCTCTGTCCGCGCTTCACCGCACGCGTACTGACCGGGGTGCGGGTGGGTCGCTCGCCGCGCTGGCTGGCACGCAGGTTGACGCTCGCGGGGATGAGGCCCATCAACAACGTGGTCGACGCCTCCAACTACGTCATGCTCGACCTGGGGCAGCCGACGCACCCCTACGACCTCGACCTTGTCGCGGGCAGGGGCCTGCGTGTACGCGCTGCGCGTGCCGGAGAGGTGGTGGTGACCCTCGACGGAGTGCGACGGACGATGGCGGCGCGATCGCTCGGGCGTGAAGACGACGTGAGGGACTGCGTGATCTGCGACACCGAGGACTCTGCGATCGGGATCGCCGGGATCATGGGCGGGGAGACGAGCGAGATCACGGGTTCGACCACTCGGGTGTTGCTGGAGACCGCCTACTTCGATCCGATGGCCATCGCGCGCACGTCGAAGCGCATCTCGGTGCGGACTGAGGCCTCGGCGCGCTTCGAGCGTGGTGTCGACCCGGAGGGGATCGACAGGGCCGCGCTGAGGCTCTGCGAGCTGCTGAGCGAGAGCGCCGGCGACGGGCTCGTGCTCGCGGAGCGGGTGCTCGACGCCCGTGGGGAGCTTCCTGCTCCGGCAAGGGTGCGGGTTCGCACCTCGAGGGTCAACTCTCTTCTCGGGAGCGAGCTGACCGACAGCGACCTCATCTCGTACCTGGAGCCGATCGGCTTCGGGTGCGCGCCGGAGTCGCCGGGAGTCGTGGTGGTGAGCGTGCCGAGCTTTCGCCCCGACACCACGCGGGAAGTCGACGTGATCGAAGAGATAGGCCGTCACCACAGTTACTCGAGGCTCCCTCGCCGTCGGATCTTTCCGCCTCAGGTTGGCAAGTTGAGCCAGTACCAGCGGGAGCGCCGAATGGTACGTGAGGTCGTTGCGGGGACCGGGGCCGACGAAGCACAGACCCCTTCGCTTCTCGGTCCGCACGACCACGAGCGCGCGGGATTCGGGGCCGGGGCTGCCGCGCTGCGGCTCGCCAACCCGCTCACCCCCGAGGAGTCCGTGCTGAGGGCCTCCCTGCTGCCGGGGATGCTGAAGGCGCTGGAGTTCAACGCCGCGAGGCGGCACCCCGACATCCGGCTGTACGAGGTCGGCAGGGTCTTCGCGGTGCCCTCGCCGGCCCGCCTGGAGAGCGCCCTGGCCCACGTCGACCCATCGGTGTCCGTGGTTGAGGAGCGCGAGATGCTGGGCGTGCTGCTCGCTCGCGAAGCCGACGACGCACGAGCGGCAGTCGGGGTGTGGCACACCCTCGCGCGTGCTCTCGGCCTCGCAGCCGTGGAGCTCGTGGCGGCAACTCCTTTCACTGGTTCCACTGGCTCCGGCAGCTCCACCGGCTCCGGCAGCTCCACCGGCTCCGGCAGCTCCACCGGCTCCGGCACCGACCACCTGGCACCGGCCGGCCTGCACCCGACGCGCACGGCCAGGCTGGTCGTCGCGCAGGAGAAGGGCGCGCCTGGCACGGAACGCAGCGAACGAGCCACAGGCTCTCCGTCAGGCGGCACAGTCGTCGGGGTGGTCGGTGAGGTGGACCCTGAGGTGCTCGGACGTTTCGGGATCGACGTGGCGAGCCGGCGCGCAGGATGGCTCGAGGTGGACCTGGGTCTGATCCTGCGGCTGGTCCCGCGCGAGACGGCCCTCGCGCGGCAGCTGAGCCGCTTTCCCTCGAGCGACGTGGATCTCGCCTTCGTCGTGGACGACTCCGTGCCCGCGTCGGCGGTGTCGAAGACGCTCGAGCGGGCCGCCGGAGATCTGCTCGAGTCACTGTCGCTGTTCGACGTCTACAGGGGCCCCGGGGTCCCCGACGGGGCGCGGAGCCTCGCCTGGACGTTGCGGTTTTGTGCGCTCGACCACACCCTCGCCGACGACGAGATCGCGCACCTGCGAGAGGCCTGCATCGAGTCCGTCGTTCGCTCTCACGGCGCGACGCTGCGCGGCTGAGCGACGGGGCGGTCGCGCACTCGGGGCACGGGCTGCTCGAGCCGCCCTTGGCCGGCTATCAGGGTCGCTGGGCTTCCTCAGCCTTCCTCGATCTGTGCCGCGAGGGCCAGGGTGCTGGGGCCGAGCCACGGGTGCAGGCGCTCCAAGTCCTCGGGGCAGAGCCCGTCGAGGAACGACCACCCCACCAGTTCCAGCGCCTGGTCCGAGCAGCGCGCCACCCTCTCGACGCAGGCCAGGCAGCGAGCCACCAGCCCGGCCCGCTCGGGTCGCCGAGAGTCGAGCGTGACGACGAAGTCCGCCAGCTCGACGAAGACGGCAGGCGCACCCGGATCGCCGTCGGCGGCCTCGACCAGGTCGAGGAAGCGGTCGGCGAACTCGGGCACGCATTCGAGGATCGTGGCCACCTCGACGGCGATCATGTCCAAATGGTATGGAAAGACATGAAACGTAGTCAAGTGCGCCCGAGGGATAACTCGGGGGAAGGGCTTGCGCAGGTTCGGGCGACTGGGGGCGGTAGGAGCCGTCCTACCCGAGAGGCGCCTCAGACCGCCTCGGCTGTGGAGGAGAAGACGAAGTCGAAGTAGCTGGCGGGCTGGGGCTTGGAGAACAGGAAGCCCTGGAGGTAGCCACAACCCATCGCCTCGAGTCGCGAGCACTGCTCCTCGGTCTCGACCCCTTCCGCGACCACCTCGAGGTCGAGCGCCTCGGCGAGCCTCATGATGGCGGTGACGATCGCCTCGTCGCGCTCGGAGACGCCGAGACCTTCCACGAAGGTGCGGTCGACCTTCACCGTGCTCAGGGGGAGCTGTCTCACGTAGGTGAGCGACGAGTAGCCAGTCCCGAAGTCGTCTATAGCGAGGCGGATCCCGAGGTCGTGCAGCTCGAGCAGGCGGCTGCGTGCATCGTCCTCGTTGCTCGGGAGCAGGGTCTCGGTGATCTCGAGGCAGAGGCTCATGACCCGGGGGTCGTACCCGACATCAGACATCGCCGCGGCCACGTCGAAGGCCAAGGTCGGCTCGGCGAGCTGGCGGCCCGACAGGTTGACGCTCAGCGAGAGCTGCCTGTCGGCGGGGAGGCGATCGTTCCAGAGCTTGACCTGGCGGCACGCTTCTTCGAGCACCCACATCCCGATGGGCACGATCAGACCGGTCTGCTCGGCGACGTCTAGGAACGTCCCCGGCAGCAGAAGGCCTCGCGTGGGGTGGCGCCACCTGATGAGGCTCTCCACCCCCACGAGATGACGCGTCCGGCTCTCGACGATCGGCTGGTAGTGGACCACGAGCTCGCCGCGCTCCAATGCCCTGGCGAGCGCAGTCTCGGTGTGCACGCGCTGGCGGGCCGAGGCCCGCGTCGCCTGGTCGAAGAGCTGTATCCGCCCGTGCCCGCTGCGCGCCTTGGCGAGATACATGGCGTAGTCGGCGTCGCTGAGCAGCTCCTCTGCGTTTCTCGCGTCATCGTCTACGGTGGCGACACCGATGCTGACACCTACGAAGAGGCGCTCGTGGTTCAGCTCGAACGGCTCGTCGAGAGCAAGCATTATCCGCTCGGCGAGTGCGTTCACCGAGGCGTCGTCGACGAGGTTCTCGCACAGGAGGACGAACTCGTCACCGCCGAAGCGCGAGACGGTGTCGGTCTCCCGAAGCACCCCGTTCAGGCGCGTGGCGACCTGCACCAGCAGCTGGTCGCCGACCCCGTGGCCGAGGCTGTCGTTCACCAGCTTGAAGCGGTCGAGGTCGAGGAACATCACGACCGGACGAGGGCTCTCGTTGCGAAGGCTGCGCGCGATCGCCCTCTTCAGCCTGTCGACCAGGAGGATGCGGTTGGGGAGACCGGTCAGGGGGTCATGCATCGCCTGGTGTTCGAGCAAAGACTCTGCGGCCTTGCGTTCGGTGATGTCGCGGAGGTTGGCGACGTAGCCCCCCACCGAGGGACGTTCGCGCAAGTCGGTCACAACGGCCTCCGCGTAGCGCCACGAGCCGTCGGCGTGGACCATCCGAAACTGGAGTGGCTCTGTGGTGGACGTCTTCTGGAGCCTCGTGGCGAACTCCAGCTCGACCAGTGCCTGGTCGTCGGGGTGGACGAACTCGGAGGCCCTTCGGCCAACGACGTCGGCGGGTGCCAATCCGAGGAGCGATTCCACCGCCGGGCTCGCGTAGGCGATCCTTGCCCCTTCCCCGAGCACCAGCGTCGTGTCCGAGGAGTTCTGAACAAGGGAGCGGAAGCGATCCTCGCTCGAGCGGGCCAGCTGCTCGGCCTTTTCCTTCTGCTCGCTCATCGCCCCGGCCATTCTGATCAGGAAGACGAGCACGAACGCACCCATGATCCCGATGGCCTCGGAGCGCGACAACGGGAGGATCAGCGAGGGGGCCCAGCCGCGCCAGATCGCTATTTGCCCCGCGGCGATACCGAGCAGGCTCCAAGAGGTGGTCACGCGCCAGATCCGCGAGCCGCTGTGTGAGATGTTCTCCAGAGCCACGAACGCATAGCCGCCGACCAACATCGGTCCCCAACCGCTCATGTAGATGACGAAGGTGACCGAGGTCACGTGGACGATGACGCGGGCGTGCAGCCAGAGCGTCGAGGGCCGGCGGTCGTAGAGGTGGTCGGCCGTCAGGCTGACCGCCGGGATCGTGGCGAAGACCACCACGTACAGCCACACCGGTTCGCGGGCGATGACACCGAAATTGCGAAGTACCAGGAGGGTGACGAACGCCGCGGGCCCCATGAGGTACCCGAGCAGGCGCAGCCCGGCGCTCTGGGCGTTGCCTGCGCGCGCCGTCCGCGCAGAGGGCTCCCCTCTGTCCACGTCGAGGTCGGGGGGAAGAGCCAGGGTCTGGGGCTCGTCGGGCATGGGTCGGTGTCTCTCCTTGGGTGTCCTTTTGATCGACACCGCCACCGACCCTCTTGAGCAGGGAAAAGGCTAAGCCCGCGGGCTGGCCACGCTGCGTGGTCTCCATGGGCGAGAGAGTCACTGCGAGGAGCCGATCCGAGCAGAGCGCACCGATAACGCTTCGGATACCCGGCCTCTAGCCGCTGCCCGGTCTTCTAGGCGCTGCCCGGTCGAAGCTCCTGTACCGGCGCAGCGGCGCCGATGCGGTGGCGCAGGGTCCCGAGGTGCTCCACGGAGAGCTCCACCAAGTCACCCGGCGACAGCCACGGGTAATCGCCTCCGCTCGCTCCCATCGCCAGTTCGAGGATGCACCCCGTGCCGACGGTGCCAGAGCCGATGACGTCGCCGGGTACGACCTCGGTGCCCCGGCTTGCATAGGAGAGCATCTCGGCGAAGCTCCAGTAGAGATCGTCGAGGTTGCCGCCCCCGTACCTTCGTCCGTTCACCGAAGCAACCATCTCGAGCCGAAAGGCTCGCCTCGACCGGTAGGGCTCGAGCTCGTCGCGGGTCACGAGCCACGGCCCGAGCGAAGTGGCGCCGTCCTTTCCCTTGGCGGGGCCGAGACCGAGGCGCATCTCACGCCGCTGGAGGTCCCTGGCGGAGAAGTCGCACATCACGGTGTATCCCGCGATGTGACGCTCCGCATCCTGCGGCGTGAGGTCTGCGCCGCGTGCGCCTACGACCGCGGCGACCTCGAGCTCGAAGTCGAACATGGCCGACCCCGGAGAGATCGCCACGTCGTCGCCGGGGCCGTGTACTGCGGCAGGGTTGGAGAAGTAGAAGATCGGGAGCTCGTACCAATCGGGATCGATGTCCTGACCACCTCGTGCGTTGCGAAGATGCTCCTCGAAGGCGAGGAAGTCGCGGATGGACGGAGGCACCGGCAGCGGCGCCCGCAGCACGACCCCTGCAAGGGGGGATCCTCCGCTCCGGTCAGCGAGCGCCCTGCTTCCCGATGCGAGCAGGGCCTCGAGGCCGCCGGTCAGCTCGGCGACGAGCGTCGTCTCGCGAGGGAGGGCGAAGACCTCGTCGCCTTCCACCACGCCCACTCTCTCGGCGCCGTCCCCCGGGTCGAGATATGTCGCGAAGCGCACCCTCACTCCTTCAGAACGTTGTTCGACGCCCCCGGCCTCCTTCCTACCGCGAAAGGCGTTCGGCGATCGTGGCCGCGTCGGCCCGGCGACCCAGGACGCTCAGCGCCCTGAGCGCGCTGGCAGGCGGTCCGTTTGCATGAATATGCACGCTGTCGTATAGTCTTGCGTCTATGCGTGTAGGAATCGTGGGCGCCTCGGGATTCACCGGAGCGGAGCTGCTGAGGCTGTGTGCCTTGCACGACGAGCTCGACGTCGTGGTCGCGGGGGCCGAGAGCCGGTCCGGGACGGCGGTGCGGGACCTCTACCCCTCGCTCGCGTCGTGCTACCCGTCGCTCGCCTTCTCGAAGGTGGTCAGTGAGGACCTCGCCGGGCTCGACCTCGTGTTCCTGGCGCTGCCACACGGCGAGTCCCAGCTGCTCGCGCCCGAGCTCGTGGACCAGGTGGGGGTGCTCGTGGATCTTGCGGCCGACTTTCGCCTGTCCGACGCGAACGCCTACTCGCAGTGGTACGGGAAGGATCACGCCTGCCCGGAGCTCCTCGGCAGCTTCGCCTACGGGCTCCCGGAGCTGTCGCGCGCGGATCTACGGGGCGCGTCGCGCGTCTCGGTCCCGGGCTGCTATCCGACCGCTGCTGGGCTCGCCCTGGCACCGTTGGTGCGCGCCGGCCTGGTAGAGACCAAGGGTGTCGTCGTCGACGCCGCGAGCGGCGTGTCGGGCGCGGGCAGCGGTCTCACCCGCGAGACGCACTTCAACAGCGTGGACGAGGACTTCGTCGCGTACGGCCTCCTGGACCATCGCCACACGCCGGAGATCGAGCAGCTCACCGGCGCACAGGTCCTATTCACCCCTCATCTGGCACCGATGAACCGCGGGATCCTGGCCACCTGCTACGCGCGCCCGTCTCCCGGTGCTGGCGGGATCACCACCGACGACGTCCTGCGAACCCTCCGCGACGCGTACTCGGGTGAGCCCTTCGTCGTCGTGTCGGAGCGACCGCCTTCGACCAAGGCGACCCTCGGTTCCAACTGCGCGCACCTCACCGCGCGCGTCGACCCTCGAACCGGGTGGGTGGTCTCGATCTGCGCGATCGACAACCTCACCAAGGGCGCCTCTGGACAGGCCGTCCAGTGCGCCAACGTGGCCCTGGGGCTGGACGAGCGATCGGGGCTCCCCGTGGCGGGTGTGTACCCGTGAGCGTCACGGCGCCGGCCGGCTTCGTGGCGGCGGGGATCGCCTGCGGGATAAAGGAGTCCGGCGACCTGGACCTCGCGCTCGTGGCCACCGACGACTCGCGGGCTGTGCCGGCCGCGGGAGTGTTCACCGACAACCTCGCGGCCGCTGCCCCCGTACTGGTCAGCCGTTCTCACCTCGCCTCGTCGGGAGGCAGAGCGGCTGCGGTGGTGCTCTCGAGCGGTAACGCCAATGCCGCCACCGGCCGCCGGGGGGTGGCCGACGCGGAGCGGATCTGCGCGCTGGCCGGCGAGGGCCTCGGTGCGGCGGCTTCGGAGGTCCTTGTGTGCCAGACCGGGCTGATCGGGATCCCTCTTCCGATGTCACGCATCGAGCCCGCCGTGGGCGAGCTCGTATCGCGCCGCGCCGGTCGCGCAGAAGACGCAGAGCTCGCCGCCTCCGCCATCATGACCACCGACACGGCTCGTAAGGAGGTAGTTATCGACGGCGGTGGCTTCAGGGTCGGAGGCATGGCCAAGGGCGCGGCGATGCTCGCGCCTCGCATGTCGCTGCCCGGCGCGGCTGCGCACGCGACGATGCTCGCGGTGCTCACCACCGACGCGCGCTGCGATCCCCCAGAGCTCGCGAGGGCACTCGCCGTCGCCGTGGAGCGGACCTTCAACCAGGCGACCGTCGACGGTTGCACCTCGACCAACGACACCGTGCTAGCGCTCGCCAGCGGCCGCAGCGCCGGTCCCCCCGCTGCCGGTGACCTGGCGGCGGCGTTCTCGGCGGCCTGCGAGGCGCTCGCCGAGATGATGGTGGCGGACGCAGAAGGCGGCACGAAGGTCGCGCGCGTGGAGGTCCGGTCCGCGGCCAGCGAAGCCGACGCCCGTCGAGCCGCGCGCAAGGTGGCCGAGTCCGCCCTGGTCAAGTGCTCGCTCAACGGCGAGGACCCCTACTGGGGCCGCGTGGTCAGCGAGCTCGGTTCAGCCGGGATCGCCTTCGACCTCGACCTGGTGGAGGTGGCTTACGGGGGGACCGTCGTGTGTCGTGGGGGAGTGGCCGCGGAGCACGACCCTGGGGCGGTGCGAGCGCACATGCGCCAGGACCGGATCGAGATCAGCTGCGAGCTCGGGTTGGGTAGCGCCCGAGCCAGCGTGCTCACCTGCGACCTCTCCTACGGCTACATCGACGAGAACAGGACGACCTCGTGAACGCCCCGAGGTCCCGGCCGGCGACCGCCGTGGGGGTCGCTGCCGACCGCATCGCCGACCCCGACCAGAGGGCGGCGCTTCTCGTAGAGGCGCTTCCCTACATCCTGCGCTTCCTCGGGAAGGTCGTCGTCGTGAAGTACGGCGGGAACGCTCTCGGGGTCTCGGACCCGGACGCGCTCGCCTCCTTCGCCCAGGACGTGGTGCTCATGCGCTCTGTAGGGATGCTCCCGGTGGTGGTGCACGGCGGCGGTCCCCAGATCGGCGAGCTCATGGCGCGCCTCGGCAAGGTTCCCGAATTCCGCGACGGCATGCGCGTCACCGACGCGGAGACGCTCGAGATCGCACGCATGGTGCTGGTCGGCAAGGTGAACCGCGAGATCGTCTCGGCGATGAACACCTACGGGCCGCTCGCCGTAGGCCTCTCGGGTGAGGACGCCAATCTCCTTACCGCCATTCGGCGCCCGGGCGACCTCGGTTTCGTGGGCGACGTCGAGGTGGTCGACCCGTCGATACTCGAGCGCTTGCTGGCACAAGGTCTGATACCGGTGGTGGCGACGGTGGCCGCCGACTCGACGGGGCAGGCCTACAACATCAACGCGGACGCCGTGGCAGGGGCGATAGCCGCGACGTTGCGAGCCGAGAAGCTGGTGTTTCTGACCGACGTCGAGGGGCTGCGGGCTGACCCCGGGGACCCCGCGTCGCTCCTCGGTGTGGTGAGCGCAGAGGAGCTGGAGCAGATGGTGGCGTCGGGGGTGGCGAGCGCCGGGATGGTGCCGAAGGTCGAGGCGTGCGCGCGGGCAGTTCGCTCCGGGGTCACCCGGGCCCACATCCTCGACGGCCGCGTGCCCCACGCCCTGCTGCTCGAGCTGTTCACGGACGAAGGGGTGGGGACGATGGTGAGCGCCGAGGTGGAGGGCACCTGGAAGAGCCCGAGTCCGACCGGGGAGGATCGGGCGTGACGACTGCCAACGACACGATCGGGCCATCGGGGTCAGGGCCGTCCGCACCGCCGGGTCCCGCCAATGACCGGGAGCCGGACCGCAGCGCGATGATGCGCACCTACGCAGAGCCACCGGTGACGTTCGTGCGCGGAGCGGGAACGCTGCTCTGGGACGTCGAAGGCAGGCAATATCTGGACTTCCTGAGCGGCCTGGCCGTGACCTCGCTGGGGCACGCCCATCGCGCCGTAGCGGATGCGCTCGACTCGCAGGCCCGCACCCTCCTGCACGTCTCCAACCTCTTCGGCAACGTCGTGGCTCCGCAGGTCGCCTCGACGATCGATCGCTTGATCGGGGGGGGACGGCAGAGCGCGGGCGGCGAGGTCTTCTTCTGCAACTCCGGAGCCGAGGCGAACGAGTGCGCGTTCAAGCTGGCGCGCAAGTGGGCGGGGCCGGGCCGTCACGTCGTGCTGAGCGCCTGGGGCTCGTTCCACGGGCGCACCCTCGCCACCTTGCACGCCACGGGCCAGGCCGCCAAGCACGTCCCGTTCGCACCGCTGCCCGAGGGTTTCGAGCACGTGCCGTACGACGACCTCGATGCGCTCGACGCCGCTTGCGACGCGTCGCGGGTCGCAGCGGTGATAGTGGAGCCGATCCAAGGCGAGGCCGGAGTGGTCGTGCCTTCCTCGGACTACCTGAGAGGCATCCGCCGGATCTGCGACGAGCGCGGGGTCCTTCTCATGGTGGACGAGGTCCAGACGGGTCTCGCGAGGACAGGGCGTTGGTTCGGCTTCCAGCACACCGGGGTCGAACCGGACGTCGTGACCATGGCCAAGGCGCTGGGCAACGGTGTGCCGATTGGGGCGTGCTGGGCGCGCTCCGAGGTCGCGGCGGCCTTCGTGCCGGGTGACCACGCGACCACGTTCGGGGGCCAGCCCTTGGCGACGGCGGCCGCGAGGGCGACGCTGGAGGTCATGGAGGCGGAGGACGCGCCGGGGCGCGCGTCACGTGCGGGGAAGAGTTTGCGGGCCGGCCTGGAGGGGATCGAAGGTGTGAGCGAGGTCCGCGGGGAGGGATTGTTGCTCGCTGCCGGGTTGCCGGACGGGAGCGCGCCCGCCGTCTGCGCCGCCGCGTTGCGCCTCGGGCTCGTCGTGAACGCTCCGCGACCGGACACGATCAGGATGGCCCCCCCGCTCCTGGTATCCGACGAGGAGGTGGGCCAGGCACTCGCTATCTTCGCGAAGGCCGTCGGAGAGGTGTTGGGAGGAGGCGAGACCGGTGCGTAACTTCCTCGAGGTCGACGACCTCTCCTGCGACGAGCTGAGCGTGGTCATGTCCATGGCGTCGGCGCCCCCGGGAAGTCTCGGCGCTCCGCTCACCGGGTGCGGGGTCGCCCTCGTGTTCGAAAAGCCCTCCGCGCGGACCCGCAGCTCCTCGGAGCTGGCGGTCGTCGCGCTGGGGGGGCATCCCGTCTACGTGCAGGGACTGGAGGTCGGGATCGACAGACGTGAGACGGCGGAGGACGTCGCGAGGACGCTCGCCTGCTACCACTCCGTGATATGCGCCCGAGTCGACGACCACCAAGTGCTCGTGCGCATGGTGGACGCGCTCGCCGACGCGGGAGTGGACGTGCCGGTGGTCAACCTCCTGTCCGACCTGGCCCATCCGTGCCAGGCTCTGGCGGACCTGCTCACGATGCGTCAGGTGTTCGGGGATCTCGGAGGCCGGACCATCGCCTACGTCGGTGATGCCAACAACGTCTGGCGATCGCTCGCGCTCGGCGCCGCGATGACGGGCGTGCGCGTGCGGACCGCCTCTCCGGACGGCTACGGGCCCGACGCCGACGACGTCGAGCGGGTCGTCCGTCTGGGCGGCGACATCGAGGTGACCGACGAGCCTGCGGAAGCAGCCGCCGGAGCGGACGTCCTCTACACCGACGTGTGGACCTCGATGGGGCAGGAGGAGGAGGCCGAGATGCGGCGCAAGGCGTTCGTCGGGTTCGCGATAGACGACGAGCTCCTCGGCCGGGCGTCGCCAGACGCGATCGTGCTCCACTGCCTGCCCGCTCACCGGGGCGAGGAGATAACAGCAAGCGTCATCGACGGGCCTCGCAGCCGCGTGTGGCAGCAGGCGGAGAACCGGATGCACGCCATGCGCGGGCTCCTGGCGTGGGTGGCCGGCGCGACCGGTAGGGCGAGAGACGCTTCGGGGCCGCCGAGATGACGAGGATCGGCAAGACCCAGCGCCAGCACCGCATAGCCCGAATGCTCGAGAGGCACGGCGTCACGAGCCAGGCCCAGCTCGTGTCGCTGCTCGCGCAAGACGGGGTGGAGGCCACCCAGACCACGGTGTCGCGTGACCTCGAGGAGCTGGGAGCCCTGAAGGTGAGGGTGGCCGGCGGCGATACCGTCTACGCGCTCGCCGAGCTCCCGGTCCACCAGAGAGCTCCCGAGGAGCACCTCAGGAGGGTGCTCGGGGAGTGGGTCGCCGAGGTCGGCCAGTCGGGGAACCTCGTGGTGCTTCGAACGCCACCCGGTTCGGCGCACGTCGTGGCATCGGCCCTCGACCGAAGTGGCCTCGAGGGAGTGGTGGGCACGGTGGCGGGCGACGACACGGTGCTCGTGGTGGCCGCCGAGGATCTCGGGGGCGCGAAGCTCGCGTCGCGAATAACGGGCCTCGCCGGCCTGGAGGACGAGAGCACCCCACAGGCGACAGGGAACGGAGCGCGCTGATGGCGAAGCGGGTGGTACTTGCGTACAGCGGCGGCCTCGACACTTCGGTGGCGGTCAAGTGGCTGGGTGAGGAGCTCGGGGTAGAGGTAGTCGCGGTGGCTGTGGACGTCGGGCAGGGAGACGACTTCGAGCGCGTTCGCGAGCGCGCCCTCGCAGCCGGAGCGGTCGAGTCAGTGGTGGTGGACGCCAGGAAGGAGATGGCGGAGGACTTCGTTGTCCCGGCCGTCTTCGCCAACGCCCGGTACGAGGGTCGGTACCCTCTCGTGTCAGCCCTCTCCCGTCCGGTGATCGTTCGCCATCTCGTGGCCCAGGCACACCTGCACGGGGCCGATGCGGTGGCTCACGGGTGCACCGGGAAGGGCAACGACCAGGTGCGCTTCGAGGTCGGGACCCGAGCGCTGGCCCCGGACCTCGAGATCCTCGCACCCGCAAGGTCGTGGGGGCTCAGCCGGGCCGACTGCGTCGAGTACGCCGCGCGCCACTCGATACCCGTCGAGGCAACGAAGGAGAAGATCTACTCCATAGACGAGAACCTGTGGGGAAGGGCGATCGAATGCGGAGTCATCGAGAACCCCTGGGCTCGCCCGCCCGAGGAGCCGTTCACGATGACACGCCCGTCGCGAAGCGACCCTCGCGACGTGGTGATCGAGTTCGAATGCGGCGTGCCCGTGGCGATCGACGGTGCGCGCCTCGAGCTCGTCGAGCTCATCGGACAGCTCAACTCCCTGGTCGGGTCGTACGGCTGGGGCAGGGTCGACATGGTCGAGAACCGCCGCGTCGGCATAAAGAGCAGAGAGGTATACGAGTGTCCCGGGGCGCTCGCGCTGGTCCTGGCCCACTGCGACCTTGAGGGGCTCACCCTCGAGCGCGACGTCGCTCACGAGAAGGCTCGCCTCGAGCCGAGGTGGGCGGAGCTCGTCTACGACGGGCTCTGGTTCTCCCCGCTCAGAGAGGCGCTCGACGCCTTCTTCGACACCACCCAGCGTCACGTCACCGGCGAGGTGCGCCTCGCGCTCGCCCATGGCACCTGCACCGTCGCCGGAAGGCGCAGTCCCGTGTCCCTCTACGACCACGGCCTCGCCACCTACGACGCCGAGGACACCTTCGACCATTCCGACGCCGAAGGCTTCGTCCGGCTCTGGGGTCTCGGCGTCGCGACCTGGGCGGCCCGTCAGGAGGCGGCCGGGCGCGCGGGCGAGCGCGGTCGGACACAGCGGGGGGAGAAGTGACCCTCTGGGAGGGCCGCCTGCGCGGCACCGCGGAAGAGGTGATGGCCTTCACCGCCAGCCTGCCCTTCGATCGGCGCCTGGCGGTAGACGACCTCGCAGGCTCGAGAGCGCACGTCCGCGGGCTCGGGCGCGCAGCCGTGCTCGCCGAGGAGGAGGTCGCGATCCTGCTGGCAGCGCTCGACCGGGTCGAGGAGGAGATCACCTCCGGGGCCTTCTCCTTCCACGCAGAGGACGAGGACATCCACACTGCGGTGGAGCGGCGGGTCACCGAGATCGCAGGCGATGTCGGGGCGAAGCTGCACACGGGCCGCAGCCGCAACGACCAGGTGGCCACCGACCTGCGCCTGTGGGCGCGACGGGAGCTGCTCGGGGTCGCGACGCGGGTGATCGCCCTCGAGCAGGCCCTTCACCGCCGAGCGCTCGACGCCGGCGACGCCTACCTGCCCGGCTACACCCACATGCAGCGCGCACAGCCGGTCCTGCTCGCCCACCATCTGATGGCGCACGGATGGGCCCTCGCACGCGACGTGGACCGCCTCGTTCACAGTGTCGACCGCATGGACGTGAGCCCGCTGGGCGCCGGAGCGCTCGCCGGGTCCTCGCTGCCGCTGGACCCCGATTGGGTCGCGGAGGACCTCGGCTTCAACGGGCGCTTCGAGAACTCCATCGACGCAGTGTCCGACCGCGATTTCGTGGCGGAGGCGCTCTTCGACGCGGCGCTGCTCGGGGTTCACTTGTCGCGCCTCGGGGAGGAGGTCGTGATGTGGTCGTGCGAGGAGTTCGCCTTCCTCGTGCTCGACGACGCGTATGCGACCGGCAGCTCGATGCTTCCCCAGAAGAAGAACCCCGACGTGGCCGAGCTGGCTCGGGCGAAGGCAGGACGCCTGATAGGTCACCTAACAGGGGTGCTCGCCACGCTGAAGGGACTGCCGCTCGCCTACGACCGCGACCTCCAGGAAGGCACCGAGCCACTGTTCGACGCGGTCGACCAGGTCAACGGGGCTCTGGTGGCACTCACGGGACTGGTGTCCACCGCCGTGTTCGGAATCGACGCCATGCGTGACGCCGCGTCGGGTCCGCAGGGCGCGGCCGTCGACCTGGCGGAGTGGCTCGTCGGGCGGGGTATGCCGTTCCGGCAGGCGCACGAGCTCGTCGGGTCGCTCGTGCGGGACTCGGTTCAGCGCGGGGTGCCGCTGGCCGAGCTCGTGCAGGCGCACCCGTCGTTGGGGACCGAGGCGCTGGACCTGCTGGAGCCCGGGGTGGCTGTGACGAGGCGCACCTCGCCCGGCGGCGCGGGTCCGGGCCCGCTCACCGTGCAGCTCGAGCGCTTCCGCCAGCGCCTCGAGCTCGACGCTCAGCGGGTCGCGCATGCGCTCGACCGCCAGCTCCGAAGCGCGCGCGGCACAGCGAGGGCCGAGCGCGGGGAACGCACCTCTGCGTAGAGCTCGAAGAGCTCTCCTAGGGCACGGAGCTCGAAGAGCTCTCCTAGGGCACGGAGCTCGAAGAGCTCTCCTAGGGCACGGAGCTCGAAGAGCTCTCCTAGGGCACGGAGCTCGCCGAGCTCACCGGCAGCACAGAGATCGAGACGAAGGATGACGGGCGGCGGCGAGGCGAAGGGGTCGCTGCCGAGGTCCTTCTACGAGGCCGACCCGAGGGACGTGGCCCCGGCCCTGCTCAACAAGCTGCTCGTCGGGCGCGGCCGGGCGGGCCGGATAGTAGAGGTGGAGGCATACCTGGGGAGCGAGGACCCCGCCTCTCACGCGTTCAGAGGCCGGACCAGGCGTAACGCCACGATGTTCGGGTCGGCGGGCCGGCTGTACGTGTACTTCACCTACGGCATGCACTTCTGCGCCAACGCCGTGTGCGGGCCGGAGGAGGTCGGCCATGCGGTGCTGCTGCGGGCGCTCGCCCCCGTGTGGGGGATCGAGCTGATGCAGGCGTCGCGGCCCCCGGGTACGTCGCACCGGCAGCTGACGAGCGGGCCGGCCAAGCTCTGTCAGGCGTTCGGGATCGGTCGCACCGACGACGGCGCTGACCTCGTTACCGGGGACAAGGACCTGGTGATCGCGGACGACGGCCTGTCCCCGCCGCAACGGCCCGGAAACTCGGGTCGCGTGGGCGTTGCCAAGGCCGCCGATGTACCTTGGAGGTGGTGGTTGCAGGGGGACGCGAACGTGTCCCGGGGGCGCTAGCGGGGCGCCGTCGCCCTTTGACACCTGGCACCTCCACCGCTATGATGATCAGTTCCCCAGGTCGGTAGTGCCGCCCCGGGGTCCGGCACCTACGCCTCTCGAGGTGAGTGCTGTGTCGCTCCTTGAAAACGGAACAGTGAGAGCCAAAAGCCAGTGCGGGCGATCGCACGGGGCGCATCCGCGCGCCGGGTGATCGAACCAAATTAAGCACTGTCACGGACAACAAATCTGTGCTGTGCCAGCTTCAAGGTCGGCAAGGGGTCAGTCAGACCCGAGCCGGCTCTCCAGATCTCCGCTCCTACCGGGCTTGCCCGCGCGGGGCGCTGATCTCGATGGAGAGTTTGATCCTGGCTCAGGACGAACGCTGGCGGCGTGCCTAACACATGCAAGTCGAACGAGGTCCATCCGGTGGCAACACCGGTGAAGACCTAGTGGCGAACGGGTGAGTAACACGTGAGTAACCTGCCCCGAAGACCGGGATAACCCCGGGAAACCGGAGCTAATACCGGATATCCCCACCGGGTCGCATGGCCCGGCGAGGAAATGGTTTTCCGCTTCGGGAGGGACTCGCGGCCTATCAGCTTGTTGGTGGGGTAACGGCCCACCAAGGCTACGACGGGTAGCTGGTCTGAGAGGACGATCAGCCACACTGGGACTGAGACACGGCCCAGACTCCTACGGGAGGCAGCAGTGGGGAATCTTGCGCAATGGGCGAAAGCCTGACGCAGCAACGCCGCGTG